>Ga0209836_100009_pt1 | contig 65329 bp, 61 predicted proteins | sample ElbSprsedimmetaG_FD_184147 | JGI IMG/M metagenome (GOLD analysis project Ga0209836, IMG submission 184147) | Hot spring sediment bacterial and archeal communities from California, USA to study Microbial Dark Matter (Phase II) - Elbow Spring... ... | reverse complement strand
AAGCGGCGCTGGCGGCTTCCGAACCGGGTCAAACATGCGGTAGGAAAAAAAGCTGGATGAGGAAGATCACGGCGAAGAAGTAGAGGAGCGGGTGCACTTCGCGGCCGCGGCCGCGGACGAGCTTGAGGATTGGATAGGCGGAGAAGCCTAGGGCGATGCCCGTGGCGATGCTCGAGGTAAGCGGCATGGAGAGGATCACGAGGAAGGCGGGGAAGGCCTCATCGAATTCGTCCCAGGGGATTTCCCGGAGGACGTGGAGCATGAGGCTCCCGACGAGGATGAGGGCGGGGGCGGTGATGGCGGAAAGCCCGGCGACCGCCTGCACCGTGGGGAAAAAGAAGAGCGTGAGGAGGAAAAAGCCGGCGACGGCAACAGCGGTGAGCCCCGTCCGTCCCCCGGCGGCCACGCCGGCGCCGGATTCGATGTAGGCGCTCGTGGGGCTCGTGCCGAGGAGGGCGCCCACGCTCGTGGCCACGGAGTCGGCGAGGAGCGCTTCGCGCGCCCGAGGAAAATGGCCGTTCACGAGGAGCCCCGCCTGTTTGGCAATACCGATCATCGTTCCGGTGGTGTCGAACAAGGTGATGATGAGAAAGGCGAAAACGACGGTGTAGAGGTCGTAGCGGAAGAGGTCGACGAAGGGTGTGAAGGGATCGACGACGAAGAGGCCGTCGGAGGGGAGCTTCGGCAGGGAGAAGAACCCGTGTTCAAAGGTGAGCATGCCCAAAGACGCGGCGACGATCGCCGTCACGAGCATCCCGAGGAAGATCGCCCCGGGAACGCGGCGGGCGTAGAGCACGAGGGTGACGAGGAGGCCGAAGAGCGCAAGGAGGGTTTGGGGTGCCTTGAGGTTTCCCAGAGCGACGAGGTTCGTTTCGTGCGCCGTGACGATGCCGGAAAGCCTGAGGCCGATAAAGGCGATGAAGAGGCCGATACCCGCGGTAACTGCGTGCTTGAGGCTTGCGGGGATGGCGCCTAGGAGGACCTCGCGAAAGCGTGTCACGGAGAGGATCACGAAGAGGACGCCGGCGACGAAGACCGCCCCGAAGGCGACGCGGTAGTCGATCCCCGCCGCGCTGCCGACCACGGAGAAGGCGAAAAAGGCGTTGAGCCCCATTCCCGGGGCGACGGCGATCGGGTAGTTCGCCCGAAGCCCCATCCACAGCGTCCCGAGGATCGTCGCCACGACGGTGGCGAAAAAGGCCCGGTCAAACGGCACCTGAGCCTGCCCGAGGATGACCGGGTTCACGACGACGATGTAGACCATGGTGAGGAAGGTGGTGAGTCCGGCGAGGAATTCGCGCCCGGGGTTCGTCCCCCGTGTGGATAGTTCGAACATGCGGTCCAAATCCACGGCCGTTCCCCCTCTGCGGATAGGTTTTTCGGCGTCCGACGGGCGGGAACAAGGGGCGCATTCCGTACATTTTTGACCTGCATGCCTATCGTATTCGGTTTTCGTCCCAACCGCAAGCGCCCGGCGTTCAGGAACGTCGGTTTTGTCCTTTGTGGGGTCGTGGCGGGTTTTGTCCTTTACAGGCACGAGGGGTGACGTGGGGAGAAGCTCTTTCTGCGTTTCCGTGGTATACTCCCCCTGGAGGGATGTACGGATGAGCGAACGGCAGACGACCGAACGCGATTTTACGCGTTTGTTTTCCATAACGCCTACCCGCGTGTACGGTCTGCCTACGGCACGGGAGACGCGTCGGCGGGTGTTTTGCGATCTCCCCGTTGTCCTCTATCCCCCTCTTTCCGAGGAGCTACGCCGTCTGGGACGGGGGAAGAAGTACTTCATCTACACCTACGGCTGCCTCATGAACGTCCGCGATTCTGAAACGGCGGCGGGACTCCTCGAGGCCATGGGCTTTTCCCCTGCTAAAGATCCGGCGGAGGCGGACGTCGTCCTCCTCAACACGTGCGCAATCCGCGAAAACGCCGAGGGACGCGTGTTCGGCGAACTTGGCCGCCTCAAGGGTCTTAAGCGCACGCGCCCCGAGCTCCTCGTCGGCGTGATGGGATGCATGCCGCAAGAAGAGGGCGTGGCGCGTAAGCTGCTCGAAGAGCACCCGGAAGTGGACCTCGTCCTCGGCACGCACAACCTACACCTTCTCCCCGCGCGCCTGGCGGAGGCGATTTTGGACCAAGTCCGCATCTTCGACGTGTGGAACCGCGAAGAGGAACTCGTCGAGGCGCTCCCCGTGCGCCGAAGCGACCGGATTAAGGCATACGTAAACATCTCCTACGGTTGCGACGAGTTCTGCACGTACTGCATCGTCCCTTACACGCGCGGGCGCGAGCGGAGTCGGCTTCCGGAGGACGTCCTCCGAGAGGTGCGCGAGCTCGCGGAGGCGGGGTACCGAGAAGTCACGCTTCTCGGGCAAAACGTAAACGCCTACGGCAAGGACTTTCGCGACCGCGTGTACACCTTTGCCGACTTGCTTGCGGACGTGCAGAAGATCCCCGTTCCTTGGGTGCGCTTTACGACGAGCCACCCGCGGGACTTCGACCAGCGGACGATCGAGGTCCTCGCCCGCGGCGGAAACCTCGTGGAGCACGTGCACCTGCCCGTTCAGTCCGGCTCCGACGCCGTGCTCAAGCGGATGAACCGCCGCTATACGCGGGAGTGGTACCTCGAACTCGTGCGGGAGATCCGCGCGCACATCCCCGGAGTGGCCCTCACGACGGACATCATCGTGGGCTTTCCCGGAGAGACGGAGGCGGATTTCGAGGCAACCGTCTCCCTCGTGGAGGAAGTCTCCTTCGATGGCGCCTTTACCTTTATCTATTCCCCGCGAGAGGGGACGCCGGCGGCGCGTTTTCCCGACGACACGCCCTACGAGGTGAAGCGGGCGCGCCTCGAACGCCTCAACGAAGTCGTCCGGGCGCACGCCCTAAGGCACAACGAAGCGCTCCTCGGTCGGAGCGTAACCGTCCTCGTGGAAGGTCCGAGCAAGCGCGACGGCCGCGTCCTCGCCGCGCGCACGCGCACGAATAAGCTCGTACACTTCGAGGGTCCGCCGGAACTCGCTGGAGAGTTCGTCCGCGTGCGCATCGAGCGCGTGCAGCCCTACACGCTCTACGGCACCTACGTCGGAGCGGCGACTCCTGCGGAGGTGGAGGTCGGCGGATGAACGCGGGGAAACCGACCGAAACCGAGTTCGTCCGCGCCCGGGCGCGCGCCGTGGTGGAGGTTTTGCGTACGAGCGAGGTCGGTCGACGCTTTCGCGCCGCCGCCGCGCGCTGCGCCCGGCACCCCCGCCTCGCTCCCCTCATCCGCGCTTGGCACCTCGCTCGCGGCCGTGGGGATGCGGGCACCGCGGAACGTCTCGAAGCGGAGATTTCCGCCTATCCGGTGGGCGCCGAGTATCTCGTTCTGTGGGAGGAGCTCACCGCCCGACGCGACCTCGTGTTGTCCGTCCTCGAAGGCGCGTTGAACCGCGCGCTGGAGGAGGCGGGCTCAGACGACGCGTAATCCTTTTGAACCTTCGGAGCGCTTTCTTGTGCCGAAGTCGGTCGGTGCGAATACGGAGTCGCGCGGGACGAAAAGCGGGTTGCGAAGGGGGGGTCCGCCGATGGCCGCCGGGCCGCGCGAAGCGCGCACTTCCGACAAGCTTCCCGATCCCGAAGCGTACACGCCCATGTTCCGCCAGTACTTGGAGATCAAGCGTCAGGTTCCGGATATGCTCCTCTTCTTCCGCCTGGGGGATTTCTACGAACTCTTTTTCGAGGATGCGGAAGTCGTCTCGCGCGAACTCGGCCTCACGCTCACGGGGCGCGACGGCGGTTCGGAGCGCGTTCCCATGTGCGGGGTACCGTACCATTCGGCGGATCAGTACCTCCGCCAGCTCCTCGAAAAGGGGTACCGCGTGGCGATCTGCGAGCAGATGGAGGATCCCAAGACGGCGAAGGGACTCGTGCGGCGGGAAATCACGCGCATCCTCACGCCGGGGACGCTCCTCGAAGAGCCGTACCTCACGGAGGACAACCGGTTTCTTGCGGCAGTCGTTCCTTGGGATCTTTCCTGCGAAGCGGGTTTTTCGGAGAGGGGGAGGCGCTCCCGGGGAAAAGGCGAAGGGGAAGGGGCGAAGGCGTACGGCTTCGCCTTCCTCGACGTCTCCACGGGCGAAGGGTACGCCTTGGTCGATCCCATCATCGGCGAGTCCGGCCTCGAAGCCGAGATCGCCGCGGTTTCTCCCCGGGAGGTCCTCCTCGCGCCGGAGGTTTGGGAAGACCTCGAGCCCTTGGTCCGGCGCTTCAGCGCTTTCTCCACCCTTTGGCAAGAAGATGCGGTCGCGGAGGGCCCAGGCGGCCCCGTGGACGCGAAAGGAGCGGGGTTCGCCGCGGCAGCCGGGACGGGGGAGTCGACAGGGGAGTCGGGGGTAGGGGAAGAAGACTACCTTCGTTCCCTCGTTCCGGATACGCCCGGATATGAAGCGGCGCGCCGTCTCGTTGCCTACGTGCGGCGCGTAAGCCGCGCGGCACGCCTCCCTCTTCGGCCGTTCGTCGCCTTTCGCCGCAAGGATGCGATGGTGCTCGACGCGGCCACGCGGCGGAGTCTCGAACTCTTCGAAACTGAGCGCCGGCGTTCTTACGAGGGGAGCCTCCTCTGGCTCTTGGACGAGACGCGGACGCCCATGGGGCGCCGCCTCCTGCGCCGCTTTCTCGAGCGCCCTCTCGTCGATCCCGGAGAGATCAGGTCCCGGCTTTCGGCCGTTCGCACCATAAAGCGCCTCCCCCTCTTGCGCGAGGGTCTGCGCGAGCTTCTCGCCCGCACGTACGACATCGAACGTCCTCTGTCGCGCCTCTACGCCGGAGGGGCCTCGGGCAAAGACCTCGCCCGGTTGCACGACACCCTCCGCGCCCTTCCCCACGTGCGCGCCCTTCTCCTCGAATCCCTCGTTAAGGAAGAGCTGCCCGAACGCTTCCTCCCGTGGCTCCGCCTCGACCTTCTGGACGCCTTGCGCGAGCTCTTAGAGCGCGCCCTCGTGGACGACCCGCCCTTTTCCCTCTCCGAAGGCGGGGTGATCCGGCCGGGGTACGATGCGGAGCTCGACCGCCTGCGCGCCCTGCAGGAGGAGGGGACAGCCCGCATCGCCCGCCTGGAGGAAGAAGAGCGCCGGCGGACGGGGATCCGCTCTCTCAAGATAGGCTACAACCGCGTCTTCGGGTACTACATCGAGGTCACGCGCCCCAACCTCCACCTCGTGCCCCCGCACTACCGCAGGCGACAGACGCTCGCCGGAGCCGAGAGGTTCGACACGGAGGAGCTCAAGCGTTGGGAGGAGGAAATCCTCACCGCCGAAGAGCGCGCCCGCGCCCGCGAGGCGGTGCTTCTCGAGGACGTCCGAAATTGGATCCTCGAAGCAGCGCCGCGCCTGCGCGAACTCGCAGGGCTTCTCGCGGAACTCGACGTCTTTCAGGCGCTCGCCACCGTCGCCGACCGCCGCGGATACGCCGAACCGGAGTTCTCGCCCGACGGTTCGCTCTACATTCGCGCCGGGAGGCACCCGGTCCTCGAGGCGCTCATGCCGCCGGGCGCCTTTGTCCCCAACGACGCCGCCCTCGACGACGAGGTGCGCATCCTTCTCATCACCGGCCCGAACATGGCCGGGAAAAGCACCTACATGCGCCAAGTAGCCCTCATCCAGCTTCTCTTTCAGATAGGGTCTTTCGTTCCCGCCGAGGCGGCGCGGCTTCCCGTGGTCGACCGAATCTTTACGCGCATCGGCGCCGGCGACGACCTCGCGGCGGGCGACAGTACGTTCATGGTAGAGATGAAGGAAGTGCGGACGATGCTCCGCGAGGCCACGCCCAAGAGCCTCCTCCTCGTGGACGAGCTCGGGCGCGGCACCTCCACAGAAGACGGCCTGGCAATCGCCCAGGCGACCATCGAGTACATCCACGACCGTGTCGGAGCCAAGGCCCTCATCTCCTCGCACTTTCACGAACTCGCCGAACTCGAAGGGCGCCTTACGCGCCTGAGAAACGTGCACTTGGAGGTCAAGGAGCGGGCGGACGGCGTCGTCTTTACGCGCCGGCTTCGCCCAGGCGCCGCATCCCGCTCCTACGGGATCTACGTCGCCCGCCTTGCGGGGATTCCCAAAGAGGTAATTCGGCGTGCGGAGCGCCTCGCCCGCCTCTACGGTGGCAAGGGCGCGGCGGTGGAGACGCTCACCCTCCCCCTCGCCTTCGCCGACGAAGCATCCGGTGGGGAGGTAGAGGAAGCCGAAGAACCGGATGGAGGGCCCACCCCCTGCCGGGACTTTGCAGACCCTTCCGAGCGCGACGCCCTACGGGCGATCCTCGTAATCCTTCGGGAAATTGAGGAGCTCGACGTGGACCGGATGACTCCCATCCAAGCCTTGAACACCCTAGTCGCCCTGCGCCGCCGCCTGCGCGAGCACTTCGACGCGCTTGCAGGACTCGAGGGGGCTGGCGAGGGTTTGGAGAAAGAAGGAGAGCACTTTGGGTAAGATTCGCGTGCTTCCGCCGGAGGTCGTCGGACACATCGCCGCGGGAGAGGTCGTCGAACGGCCGGCTTCCGTAGCCAAGGAGCTCGTAGAAAACTCCCTCGACGCCGGGGCGCGGCGGGTCGTGGTGGAGTACGAAGGGGGCGGGATCGCCCTCGTCCGCGTGCGCGACGACGGCGAGGGGATTTCCGCCGAAGACCTCCCCCACGTGTTCGTGCGCCACGCGACGAGCAAGATCGCCCGTGCGGAGGACCTCGCCCGCGCGACCACCCTCGGCTTTCGCGGGGAGGCGCTTCCGAGCATCGCGGCCGTGGCGCGCGTGCGCCTCGTGAGCCGAACGCCCAACGCCCCCGTAGCCTCGTGGATCGAGGTGGAAGGAGGGGTCGTCGTAGGTCGGGGCGAAGAAGCCCGCGCCCCGGGGACGGAGGTCGTCGTCCGCGACCTCTTCTTCAACACCCCGGCGCGGCGCAAGTTCGTCCGCTCCCTCGTCGCCGAAGGGGCGCACCTGCTCGAAATCCTCGAGCGCCTCGCCTTGAGCCGTCCGGACGTCGCCTTTGCGGTGTACGGGGGCGACCGCCTCGCCTTTGCCACGCCCGGCGACGGCGTCCTCCTCCACGCCTACTCCTCCATCGCCGGTGCGGAGGCGGCGCGGGAGATGACCCCCGTAGAGGGTGAGCGCGGCCTCTGGCGGGTGTGGGGGCTCGTGGGGGCTCCTTCTGCGGCGCGCAAGCGCGTGCGGCGCATGTACTTCAACGTGAACGGCCGTCCCGTCCGGTCCTTCGCCTGGCAGAGGGCCGTCCTTGACGCCTACGGGACGCGGCTTTTGCGCGAACACCGCCCGCCCTTCGTCCTCTTCGTCGAAGGGCCGCCCGAGCGCATCGATCCCAACGTGCATCCTGCCAAGTGGGAGGTACGCCTCTCCGAAGAAGACGAACACCTCCTCTACGGGCTCGTGCGCGAGGTGGTGTCCTGCGCCCTGGTCCGGGCGGACCGGACGTTCCTCTTAGGCGAACTCGTGCGGGGTCGTTCCGCCCCGACCGACGCCGAAGGGCCGATGCGAGGGGGGGACGCCGGAGCGCTTCCGGCGCCTACCGAGAGCATTCCTCAGGAAGGGTCTCTAGGTTCTCCTTCGCCGGTTTCGGAAGGTTCCCCCGCGAGAGCTTCCGAGGGCATCCTTCCCTCGGAGGTCCGAAGTGCCCTTTCTTCTCGCGGAGGGGTTTCCGGGTCGGGCGGGGTGAGATCGGCCGATGTGGCGGGAAGGACGCCTTCTCGCCTGCGCGGTCCCTTTGCCTTTTTGCTCCAAGGACGGCGCCTCGAGGCGGGTACCGGGTCCCCCCCGCACGGCGGCGAGGCGGATGCCCCCGAAGTGCCGGGCACCCCGAGGGAGGGAGAGGGTCCGGAACACGTGCGGGAACCCCAAGGGGAATACGGCGCAGGACTTTCGCTCGCCGCGTCTCCCGTTCCCCTGATTCAGCTCTTTGACACGTACATCCTCGCCCAAGGGGAGGGGGAGTACTACCTCGTCGACCAGCACGCGGCCCAGGAGCGGATTTGGTACGAAAGGCTCCGCCGCGCCGCGGCCGACGGGACCCCCGCCGTTCAGTTCCTCGCCGTCCCCTGGGTGTTCGAACGGTCGGCATCCGAAGCGGAGGCGCTCGCGGCGCACCTCGAATCTCTTCGGGAGATGGGGATCGACATCGCCCCCTTCGGCCCACGACGCTTTCGCGTGCGCGCCGTCCCTGACTGGCTCGCCGACGAGGAGACCTTTCTCGCCTTTCTCGAGCGCTTTCTCGGAGAGGGCGGGCGCCTCGGGCGCCTCGAGTTTTTGGACGAATTCCTCAAAGACCGCGCGTGCAAGGCGGCGATCAAGGGCAACCGTCGCCTCACCCGGGAAGAGATGGCTGGCCTTCTCGCCGAGCTCTTCCGCTGCTCCGAACCGTACACCTGTCCCCACGGCCGGCCGACGATCGTCCGTATCGGGCGCGAGGACCTCGAGCGGCTCTTTCGCCGCACGGTTCCCTGATCGCGGGCCTTGCGTCTTGGAGGCGATGTTCGTGCTCACGACGAGCTTACGTGAACCTCCGTCTCCGGAGGTTCGGGAGCGCCTTTCGCGCCTCGCGGATACCTACGGCCTGCCGGTGGTTCCGCGGCGCGGGCGTCCGTGGTCGCGCCTCTTTGCCGAGACGGGGGCCGGGTGGTTTCTCGCCGTTACGGAATCCCCTCCGCCGCGCGACCTCCTCCTCGTCCTTCCCGACGTGCCGTACCCCCTCTTTTTTCACCCCGGGATGGCCCTTCGGCGCATAAAGGCCATTCGGGAGGGCAAAAGTGATTTAATGGTACAAGTTTCCTCTGCGGGGCCGGGGGACGTGGTCTTTGACGCGACGCTCGGTTTGGGCGGGGACGCGGCCGTCTGGTCGTTCGTCGTGGGAGAGAGGGGGGAAGTGATGGGGGTCGAAGGCTCGCTCCCCGTCTACATCCTCTTTCGCGAAGGGCGGACGTCGTACCCGTTTCCCGACGAAGACGTCCGCCGGGCCTACCTGCGCATCGACGCGCGTCTGGGCGACTTTCGGGATGTCATCCCCGGACTTCCCCCCGGTTCGGCGGACGTCGTATTTTTCGACCCCATGTTTCCCAGGGGCAGCGTCCCGGGTTCTTCCACGATGGCCGCGATCCGGCGCGTCGCCTTAGATTCGCCTCTGCGCCGCGAAGACGTAGACGCTGCCTGCAGGCTCGCCCGGCGCCTTGTCCTCGTAAAGACCTCCGTTCGCGGGACCAACTTTTCCGCGCTCGGCCTCGTTCCCGTACCCCGACGCCAAGGCGCCTCCTTCACCTATGGCCTACGGGAGTGCGGAGCGGGACCGCGCGAAGATTCTCGCGGAGAAGAAACGCGCGAATCCGGCGGCAATCCCGACAGCGGGGAGGGCGGGGGGGCCGAGGTCCGTTTGCGCGGCGCAAGGGCGTGGGAACCCTCCGGCGACCCGCGCGGTCACGAGGAAGAGCTTCGAAGCGGGGGCGAAGCGGACGACCTCGCCGGCGCCCCGCTGATCGCCCTCGTAGGTCCCACAGCCGTGGGGAAGACCGCCTTGAGCCTCGAGCTCGCCGAGCGCTTCCCTCTGGAAATCGTAAACGCAGACGCCATGCAGGTCTACTGCGGGATGAACGTCGGGACAGACAAGGTGGCGCCGGAAATCCGCCGGCGAATTCCCCACCACCTTCTGGACATTCGCGACCCGCGGGAATCGTTTTCCGTGGCCGAGTACCAAAAGCTCGCCCTTCGGGCGATTCGCGACATCCTCGCCCGCGGGCGAATTCCCCTCCTCGTAGGGGGGACAGGTCTGTACGTAAATGCGATCGTCTACTACCCCGAGTACGACTTTTCGTCGCCCGGGCGGGAACCCGCCCGCCGCGAACGGTGGTACGCCCTCGCACAGGAGGTGGGTTCCGAGCGCCTCTGGGAGTGGGCGCGGGCGCTCGTCCCGGACGTGGCGTCCGTCCACCCCCACGACGTCCGGCGCATCGTCCGCGCCCTGGAACGGGCCGAAGTTCCTCCGGAGGCCTGGGGAACGGATTTCAGCGCTTTCGCCGCGGCGGCAAAGCACGGCGGCGGATCCTCTGCGGAGGCGAAGTCCCTTCCTGCCAAAGAGGCTGACCGACAGGACGCGGAAGGCGTCGAAAAACGTGGGGAAGACGCGCGATCCCAAAGGCGGCGCCGAAGTCCGTTTCGCCTCCTGCTCCTCGGCCTTACCATGGAACGTTCGCGGCTCTACCGCCGGATCGAGGAGCGCGTCGACGAGCAGATCGCCCGCGGGCTCCTTGAGGAGGTGCGCGCCCTCCTCGAAGCCGGCGTCGACGAGGAGGCGACGGCCCTTCAGGCCCTTGGGTACAAGGAACTCGTCCCCGTGCTGCGCGGCGAGACGACGCTGGAGGAAGCCGTGCGGCGCATCAAACGCCAAACGAAGCAGTACGCAAAGCGCCAGTTGAGCTGGTTTCGCGCGCTTCCCGACGTGCGCTGGTTTCCCTGGGACGAGGAAGTTCGCGAGGACAGCCGAAAAGAAATTTTCGCCCTCGTAGCAGGATTCTCCCGCACCGGGGCGAATTCAACATAGGAGAAAGGCGACGTTGGCAGCTTCGGAGCGAATGCCGCGGCCTTCCGAAGCGGACGTTCGGCAAGACGCCGTACAGCCGTGCGAAACTCGCGAGAGAAAGAGGAGGCAAGGGTCCGGTGGCCAAGGCGCAGGTGAACATCCAGGACACCTTTTTGAACCAGCTTCGGAAGGACAACATCCCCGTGACCGTTTACCTCATAAACGGCTTTCAGCTTCGGGGGTTCGTCCGCGCGTTCGACAACTTTACCGTGGTGATCGAAAGCGAGGGGAAGCCGCAGCTCGTGTACAAGCACGCGATCTCCACCTTTGCTCCGGCCCGACCCGTGAACTATCAGGCGGCGTTTACGGAACGCGCGCGGGAGGAGCACCCGGAGGCGGCGCCCAGCGAGAACGCGTCTTCGTGACGGGTTGTTGGGTGTTTGTTTCCGGCGTGGCGAAGCGACGTGCGGTGGGGACTGCGGAGTTTCGAACGCCGTGGATTCGGAGAATGCGCTCTCCTTCGGGCGGGCAGGCTACGTCTGTCCGCCCGTTTCGCGTGGATCCGTGCACGTACGCACGCGCCTTTTTGCGCGCAAAGGTAATGCGGTCCTTTCACTCTTGCGGGGTTTGGGAGATTCCGCTAGAATGAGATGACCACCCAAAGGCGAAGGATTTCCTCTTCGTCTTTGCGAGGGGGGAATGGATGTGCGGATCGAACGGATTTCACCCGATAAGGTGCGCTTTTTCCTTTCGCCCGACGACCTCGCGGAACGCCAACTCGATCGGGAAGACCTGTGGAAGGACCTGCCCAAGGTCCACGAGCTCTTCCACGACATGCTCGAGCAGGCGTACTACGAGGTAGGCTTCGAAGCTCGAGGGCCCGTGGCGGTGGAGATCTTCACCCTTCCGGCGCACGGGATGGTCGTCGTGATCAGCCGTACGGCAGAGGACGAAGCCCTCTACGAGGAGGACGGAGAAGAGAGCCTGCAGATGGAAGTCCTTCTCGCGGAGAGGGAGGACGTCGTCGTGGCCTTTCGCGACATAGAGCACGTGATTGCGGCAGCGCAGAAGCTTGCGGGGATCCTCCCGCACGGCGGTCGGCTGTACGCCTTCCGCAAGCTGTACGTTCTCTACTTCCCCGAAACGCTCGTTCGCGAGGCGGGGATGGCCGCACAAGCGCTCGCCGTGCTCACGGAGTACGGCGAGGCAGTGAGCGTGAGCGAGGCGATCCTCGAGGAATACGGCAAAAAGATCATCGCGGAGGACGCCTTGGGCACCCTCCGGACGTACTTCGCCCGGTCGTAGGCCCGTGACGGTTTTGCGCCGTACGTGCTCTGGCTCCCCCGGAGATGGGATCCCGTCTCCGGGGGAGTCGTCTTTTCCCGTCGAACGCCCACTTCCCGCCTTGTAGAGCAGAAACGTTTTGAATAAAAGACAGAAACGTGGGCGGTCGCTACGCGAGGAGGGCGGCGAAGACGGATACGAGGAAGATCCCGTCGAATACGCCCGCACCGCCGATGCTCACCACTTGGGCGCCGAGGGAGCGAATTTTGGGGAGGTTGAGGAGGTCGGCGCCGATGAGCGTCCCAAACGCGCCGGAGATATAGGCTACGGCCGGTGCGTGTTCGCCGCCGAGGAGGATCCCCACGAAGGCGGAGACGAGGGGAGGGAGGAGGGCGGGAATCTGAATTCCGACGCCGGGTACGGGGCGGGCCAAAAGGTGGACGAAGGCCGTGACGATGGCCGTAGCGAGGAGTGCGGGCACGAGGGGCGTGCGCGTGAGGAGGTAGAAGCCGAATACTGGAGGGACGATCGCCCCGCCGACGTTTACGGCGAGGATCGTTTCCCGAACCCGGGGCGGGCGGTAGTACACCCAAACCGGTCCGCGGAAGTATCCGGAGGGTTTCGGGGGTACGTACGTGTGCGTTTTGGATATCGGGATATTGATGAGGCTTCCGAAGAGGGAAAAGAGGAGAAGAAACGTCGCGCCGGTAGGGGTGAGCCCGAGTTTCGCGAAGGAAAAGGTCACGATTTGTAAGAAGAGGTTGAGGAGGAGAAGGGGCAAAAGAAGGATGATGAGGATCGGCCAGAGAAACGGCACGAACTGCGCTCCCTTCGCCGCAATTTGTCGCAAGGGTCTGCGCTGCGGTATGCTTTACGGCGGAACCCATGCGTACCTCAAGCATACCACAGCGGAGATTTGCGCGGCGGCGGACGACGGACGTCTGTGCCGCGGGGGATGCCATACGGAAGCGGTCTCCTTCGGAAGAACCGAGACGGAGACGAATCTATCGGGATGTCCGCATCAGCACACAGACATACAAAAAACATACAAAAATAAGGGACCAAGGGGGCGGTTGGCACATGGGAAGCGATCGCTTTGGATGGGTAGGGAGGGCGGCGGGAGTTGTCGCCTTGCTCTTAGCGGTTGGGTTTTGGGGCACCGCGTGCGCCCGTGAGGCGCCTCAGGCGCCTTCGGCAAAAGAAGGGGGGACGGCTCCTACGGCTCCCGCGCCGGCGAACGTACCTCCGCCTGCGGTAGGGCAACGCCTTGCCGTGCGCGTGGGAATCCTTCCGACGATCGACGCCTTTCCGCTCGTCGTGGCAAAGCAATCGGGCGCCTTTGCCCAGAAGGGAGTTGAGGTGACGCTCGTCCCCTTTCAGAGCGCTTCCGAACGGGACAGCGCCTTTTTGGCGGGCCAGATCGACGGCATGGTGTCGGACCTTGTCGCCGCCTCCCTCCTCCGCGCGAGCGGTAAGGACGTACGCGTGACCGTATCCCTCATGGAGGCCACGGCGGAAACGCGCACCTTTGCCTTGCTTGGCTCTCTGCGCGTGGATTGGCCGAATCCGCTCACGCCCGAGGCGCTGCGCGGGCGCAAGGTAGCAATGTCACAAAATTCGGTGGTCGAGTACGTCGGCGACCGCTTTCTCGAACGCCTCGGCGTCGCCCCACGGGAGGTACACAAGACCTGGGTGCCTAAGATCTCCGACCGCATGACGATGCTCACGGAGGGAAGCGTAGACGCTGCCGTGCTTCCTGAACCGCTCGCCACCCTCGCGGAGAAGAGGGGTGCGCGCGTGCTCGTCGACGATCGGGGCAACAACCTCACGCACGTGGTCCTCGTCTTTTCCGGCCCCTTCCTCGCGGAAAACGACCGCGCCATGGAAGGGTTCTTCGCCGCCTTGCGGGAGGCGGTAGAGACGCTCAACGCTTCCCCTGAGCGCTACCGCCGGGACTTCGTGGAAAGTGCTCGAATCCCAGAGGAGCTCGAGGCTACCTACGCCGTGCCGCGCTTCCCCCTCCCCGCACCGCCGCCGCGGCGGGAAATCGAGGACGTGCTCGCGTGGCTTCGGGGGAAGGACCTCCTTTCGACCGAAGTCACGCCGGACGAACTCTTCGCCCCGGGGTTTGCTGGCCGATGAGCACCGAAGACCTCCTCGAGGTGCGCGGGCTCCGCGCCGCGTACCACGGACCCGGGGGAAGGGTCCTCGCCTTGGACGGCGTAGACCTCGACGTGCACCGAAGAGAAATCGCTGTCCTCCTCGGCCCTTCGGGGTCGGGGAAGAGCACGCTGCTTCACCTCCTCGCCGGTCTCGGCGGCGAGTACACGGGGAGCATCGTCTACCGCATCCCCGACTTCGATCCGCGCCGCGACGTCGCGCTTGTCCTCCAGAGCGACGCCCTCCTCCCGTGGAAGACTGTGGAAGACAACGTCGCTTTGGGGCTTCTCTTTCGCCGGGTGCCTCGGGAGGAAATCCGCACCCGCGTCCACGCGGTCCTCGCGGAGGTGGGGCTTCAAGGCCTCGGCCGCCGTAGACCCTACGAACTTTCCGGCGGGCAGCGTGCCCGCGCGGCCCTCGCCCGCGCCCTCGTCACCCTGCCGCGCCTTCTCCTCTTGGACGAGCCCTTTTCCGCCCTCGACGCGCTCACCCGCGAGGCGATGGGGGACTTCCTTCTCCGCCTGCACGCAGAGTACGGGTTTACGACTCTCCTCGTCACCCACGACATCGAAGAGGCGGTACGCCTCGGCGACCGGATCTTTCTCTTTACGCCGCAGCCGGGGAAGGTGGCCCACGTGTGGGAGAACCCGGGGCGCGGCAAAGGGGAGGGAGCGTCTCTCGCCGCGGAGATCCGCGCCCGTCTGCGGGAGGTGATGGCGGGTTGAACCTTCGGTCGCCGGTTCGGATGCTTGCCGCCTTCGGCGTACTCCTCGCCCTCTGGTGGGGGATTGCCCTCGTCCTCCGCAATCCCGTGTTTCCCCCGCCTTCGGTTGCCTTCGAGGGGTTTTTGCGGCTTTTGGGGGAAGGGCTCGTGCACCACGTAGGGGCGAGCCTCAAGCGTGTGGGGGTGGCGACCGCCTGGGCCGTCCTTTTGTCCTTGCCTTTGGGTCTCTTCCTCGGCACGCACCCGAAGTGGGACAGGCGAATTGCCCCCTACGTCTACCTCACGTACCCTGTCCCCAAGACGGCGCTCATGCCTGTATTTTTCCTCCTCTTGGGCCTCGGCGACCTCTCGCGGGTGGCGATCCTCTTCCTCATCCTCTTTTACCAGCTTTTCATCGCCGTTCGCGATGCGGTGCGCGCCGTAGATCCCGCCTACGTCCTCTCCGTGCGCGCCCTGGGCGCGCGACCGTGGGATCTTTACCGCCACGTGTACCTCCCCGCGGCGTTTCCCGCGCTGCTTACGGCCCTCCGCGTAAATACGGGCATCGCCCTTTCCGTACTCTTCCTCGTCGAGACGTACGCCACGGAGGAAGGGCTCGGCTACTTGATCCAGCGGGCGCAGTCGCGTTACGCCTACGGCGAAATCTTTGCCGTCGTCGCCCTGCTCGGCCTTTTGGGATTGGTTCTGTACGTGCTCCTCGACGTGCTCGAAGCCCTTTGGGCGCCCTGGGCGCGGCGGCGAAAGGAGGGCGAGCTCGTGTGGACGGAGGAACACTAGACGACGCCCGTACGGGCGAGGTCGGACGAGACCGCACCGTGCGCGTCGTCGCCGTAGAGGTGGGGAGGCGCGGGTGCGTGGAAGTCGCCTGGGACGACGGGATGCGCACGGAACTTCCGGAAGAGATCGTCGTTCGCCGTTCTCTCGTCCCGGGGAAGGAACTCTCGTTGGCCGACCGGGAAGCCCTTCGGGAAGAAGCGGAGGTGGCGCGTGCCAAAGAGCAGGCGATCTCCCTTCTCGCGCGGCGCATGCGGACAGAAGCGGAGGTGCGCAGGGCGTTGTGCGCAAAGGGGTATTCCTCTGAGGTCGTGCGCGCGGTGGTACGGGAGCTTAGGCGGCAGGGCTACCTCGACGACCGCCGCTATGCGGAGACGTATGTGGAACTGCGCACCGCTTCGAGCCCCCGGGGCCGCTGGGTGCTCTTAGCCGAACTGCGCAAAAAAGGCGTCGACCGCGAGATCGCGGACGACGCCTTGCGCCACTTGGATGCGGAGGAGGAGTACCGCCTCGCCCGTTCTCTGGCCGAACGGCGTCTAACGCGCCTTGGGGGCGAGGAGGAGGAACGCCGCATGCGCCTCGCGCGTTTCCTCCTCGGGCGGGGGTTTTCCGCGTCCGTGGTGCTTCGCGTGCTGGAAGAGTGCTTTTCTTCCCTCCCCGAAGATCTACCCTTTCTTTCGGATCCGGGGGAGGTAGGCGAAGAAGAAAGTCCCGGCGAGGACGAGGAGGACGAACCCTCCGCGCACCCATGACGCGGCGAACCACGGGCCGGTGAGGGGATCTTCGAGGATCATGTGGGCGGCGCTCCAGAGGAGGACCGCTCCTCCCGCGTCTACGAGGACGGGGAAGCGGTCCATGAGCCCGGCGATGAACGTGCTCCCCCAGATCATGAGGGGGACGCTCAACGCGAGACCGACCACGAGGAGGATCGGCTCGCTTCGCGCCACGGCGGCGACGGCGAGGACGTTGTCCAGGCTCATGATCGTGTCGGCAAAGGCGATGCGCCGAACGGCCTGCGCCATCGTGCGCGCGGCAATCGCCGTGGCGGCGGTTCCTTTCACCACCCGCTCGCTTCGGCCGTCCGCCGGTGCGGTTTCCCCTGCGGCCTTCGAATGCTTTCCGCCGGCGCGCTTCGCCCGCCGCTCCACTTCGTGGCGGAGGAAGCGGTAGGCAATCCACACGAGGAGAATGCCGCCTACGGCCCGGAGGGCGGGAAGGCGGAGGAGAGCCACCGCCAGGAAGGCAAAGAGAATGCGGAGGATCACGGCGAGGAGCGTTCCGATGTAGATTACCCGTTTCCTCCCGTGGACGGGGACTTCCCGCGCCGCCAGGGCGATGACGACGGCGTTGTCGCCGGCGAGCACGAGGTCGAGAAGGACGATGCCCAGGGCGGCGGCCCAAAACGCGGGATCCGCAAACCCGCCGAACCCCCCCGTTTCCACAAGAGGTGGCATTGCTTCGATTTCCTCCTTTTGCCGGCCGCATCGAGCTTCGAAAGTTTCGCGTGAAGAAGGACTTCCCCGCATTCGCGTGGAAAGATTTCACGGAGAGGTTTTAAGAGGCTTCAAAAGGAAAAGCGAAATCCAAAGCGGGCGCGAAATCCGAGAAAAGAGGCTACCGACGCGCTGGGTGTAATCTTACTGGACCTTAGGCCCCTTTGGCAAATTCGCGCGAACTTCTCGGCTTTTCGCCGGCGGGGAGCGTGCGGCCTCCGCACGCGGAGGTCGCGGACCGAAGAAGGCGCGCGCCTTTCGGTTTCGACTTCGGCGAGTTTCCGCGGGGACGAGGCGACGCTTTGCTTCTTGCTCTGCCGGTGAGGCTTGAAGTATGGTTACATTCGGGGCTTGTCTTAGGGGCCATCCTCTTGGGAGCGTTGGCGGGTAGCGCAGTCGATCGAAGGGGGGGCTGGGGCCATGGCACTCGATCCGATGGGGCATCCTACGTCCGTAGACCATACCCAGGGAGAGACGGGTGTTCCCATGCGTCGCGTAAAGGTGATGATCCGTTGCAACCGCTGCGGTGAGGTGTACATCCTCCGCGGACGGAAGACGAAAGACGGTACCTACGAAACGGGATTCGTACAGTGCGTCTGCGGCAACACGGACGACTTCACGATCACTCCCATTCTCGACCGCACGACGGCGCAGTTCGCGGGAGACAATCCGGAAAAAAAGCGGGAGGGGTGAGGTTCGGGGGAGTTCCCCGTCTCGCCCTTTCCGTAACCGGTTACCTAGGCCGCCGTACGGGCGCCGAACGAGGGCCCCACGGCGGCCGATTTCGTGTGCCCCGCACGAGTGGTGAGGTCGCGAAAGGACGATACGAACTCGTGGGCGCGGGCGGGATCTGCGGCATAAAGCGCGCGGATCGGCGCACGCTACGGACAGCCGTCGTCCCGCGGCGTCACCGCGCGGGAACGCAATCGTCCTCGGGAAAGGAAGTGGGGACCTTGGGATCGCGCATCGCGCTCGTCGTCTTGAGCGGACTCCTCGTGGTCTCCCTCTATTGGGGGTATCGGGAGACGCAGGAAAAGAACGCCGTGCTCCTCAAAGCGGAAAACCAGTACCAGCGCGCTTTCTACGATTTGCTCGCCCATTTGGAGGGGATCGAGCGGTCGTTGGCCGTGCTTCGCACTTCCCGCGACGATGGGTATTCCACGGCCAAGCTCTTCGAGCTCAAGGAACACGCCGATGCGGCCCGAGCGAATCTCTCCCGACTCCCCCTCACGCTCCTTCCGGCCTCGGAACTCGAGGGGTTTTTGGGAAACGTGTCTCGCTTTGCCTTTCTCGCCGCCACAGAGGGGAAGTCAACGGACGACGGCCGCGCTCAGCGCATCGAGGCGCTTGCCCGCGAGGCTAGGGCGCTTCGGGAAGAGCTCGAAACCCTCGGGACGAACATTGCCGAACACAAGATCCGCTGGATGGACGTGGAGATGGCCCTCGCCCTTTCGGAAGCCCGGGGAAATCCCGTCGTGGACGGTCTGCGCAAGATTTCCGACGGACTAAAGGGCGACCCCCTTTTCCCGACGGGTCGCTTCCCCCTTTGGACGGCGAACGCTTGCGCATGGGCCTTAAGGAGGCGGCCCGCGGAAATCCCGTGTCCGAATCCCAGGCTCGGGAAATTGTGGCAAAGGCCTTCGGCCTCTCCCCTTCGGACGTGCGGCACGCCGAGGTTCATCGGGTGGAGGACGACGTCGCCCTCTTCGACGTCACGATCGAGCCGCAAAATCCGCGTGACGGCGAGGCCTACACGGGCGAAGTTCTCGAGCGCGGGGGCGAAATTGTCTGGCTTCGGCACGTGCGGCCACTCGGCGCCCCCCGTCTCACCTATGAACAAGGGGCGGTAAAGGCCGAGCGGGACCTCTACGCCCGCGGGATGCGCGGGTTCGTCCTCGCGGACGGGAGGATGGGTGACGGCTTTGCCGTGTACCGCTTCGTTCCCGTGCAGGGGGACGTCCTCCTCTTCCCCGACGCCGTCCGCGTCTGGGTGGCCCTTGACGACGGGGCCGTCGTGGGCCTAGACCGCTCTTCCTACCTCGCCTTTCATCGCCCCCGCGACATCCCCGCGCCCAAGCTCACCGCCGAAGAGGCGCGCCGCGCGGCGGAGAGCCGCGGCAAGCTCGTCTACCCACCGCGCCTCGCGATCACCCAAGACCAAGCCGGGCGGGAAATGCTCGCCTACACCTTTGTCGTGGAGGACAGCGGGACGCCGTACCGGGTCTTTCTCAACGCCTTCGATGGCACGGAGGAGCACGTGGAACTCCTCGGTCGGCCGCTGGAAAAGGGGTGAGTCGTCGCCCGCAGGGTCCGTCTTCCGGGAAGGACGGCCCTCTTTCGGCAAACCGGAGAGGTGGAAAAGTTTTTTCCTCGCTTTTGCCGCCCCCTCTACGGTGTGCTATAATGGGCCAGGAAGTTCGGCACCCCGGAAAAATTCCCAGAGGCGCAGGGCGAAACGGGTCGCCGCGGTCCCGGAGAGCCGCGTGCGCTACGGGGCCGGGCGGAGCTTAGCCGGAGGGGCACGAGACCAAAGTCGAGGTGAAACGACGCTTGAACGCCATCGCCATAGATGGACCGGCTGGTGCTGGAAAGAGCACGGCGGCGCGTCGTCTCGCGGAGCGTTTGGGCGCCTACTACGTGGATACGGGTGCGATGTATCGGGCGCTCACCCTCAAGGCGTTGGAGCGCGGCGTACCCGTAGACGACGAGGCGGCCCTCGTCGCCCTCCTCGGGGAGACCGTGGTCGCCTTCGGAGGGCCGAACGCCGAGGGCGTGCCTACCGTGCTTTTGGATGAACGCGACGTCACGCAGGAGATCCGCTCGCCTCGCGTTTCCGGTTCCGTCTCCGCGGTCGCCCGCCACCCCGGTGTGCGCGCCGAGCTCGTGCGCCGCCAGCGTCAGCTGGCGCTACACTACCTGTCCGCCGGGCGAATGGTCGTCATGGACGGGCGCGACATCGGCACGGTGGTGCTGCCGGAAGCGAGGGTAAAGGTGTTTCTCACGGCTTCTCTCGACGAACGGGCTCGCCGGCGCCACGAAGAACTCGCGCGGCGGGGGGAGCGCCCGACCTACGGGGAAACCCTGGAACGTCTCAGGGAACGCGACCGGAAGGATGCCGAACGCGAGGTCGCTCCTCTCCGCAAAGCAGAAGATGCCGTGGAGATCGACACGACGGGGAAGTCGGTGGACGAAGTCGTGGAGGCGATCGTCCGTCTGGTCGAGGAGCGCCTATTCAATTCGGTTCAGGGCCGCAAGGAGGAGTTTCGATGAGCTTTGGGCAGGAAGGTTTTGGCGGAAACCTCCACGTGGGCGAAGTCGTGGAAGGCGTGGTGACCCGGGTCGAGGCGAAGCACGCCCTGGTGGACGTGGGCGACGGGCGGGAAGCAATCCTTCCTATCCGCGAGGTGAGCGCGCTCCACATCGAGAGCGTTTCGGACGTCCTTCGCGTGGGCGACCGCGTGCGCGTCGAGGTGGTCAAGGTCGACCCCGTCAAGCAGGAAATCGTGGTTTCCAAGCGCGCGGTGGACGCGCGGGAAGCGTGGCAGAGGCTGGCCGACCTCTTCGACCGCGACGAAACGTTCGAGGTGACGATCTTCGATGCGGTGAAAGGAGGCCTCGTGGCGGACGTTGGCCTTCGGGGCTTCATCCCTGCTTCGCAGGTGGGCGAACGCTACGTAGAGGACTTGAGCGTTTACAAAGGGAAGCGTCTCCCCGTCAAGGTGCTCGAGCTCGATCCAGAGCAAAACCGCGTGATCCTCTCGCACCGCATCGTCTTGGAAGAAGAGAAGGAGCGGCGCCGGGAGGAGGCGCTCGCGCGCCTGGTGGAAGGTGAGGTCCTCGAAGGTACGGTGGTCCGCATCGTGGACTTTGGCGCCTTCGTCGACCTGGGTGGTGTCGACGGACTCGTCCACATCTCGGAGCTCTCCTGGGATCCCGTGGACGACCCGCGGCAGGTGGTGAAGGAGGGCGACCGCGTCCGCGTAAAGGTGCTCAAGGTGGACCGCGAGACCGGCCGCATCAGCCTGAGCCTGCGCGAGACGCAGCCCGGACCATGGGACACGATCACGGAACACTTCCACGAGGGGGACGTCGTGGAAGGTGTGGTGAAGCGCCTCGCCCCCTTCGGGGCGTTCGTCGAGATCGTTCCGGGAGTCGAAGGGCTCGTCCACGTCTCCCAGGTGGCGCGTCGGCGCGTGTCCACGCCGCACGAAGTGCTGCACGAGGGAGATCGCGTGCGGGTCAAGATCCTCTCCATTTCTCCCGAAGAGCGACGGATTAGCCTGAGCATCCGCGAGGCGGAGGGCGAACCCGTCTCCGGGGGTGGCCGCCGCGGCCGCGGCGAGCGGGAGGCCCACGCCGCGCAGGAGAAGGACGAGAGCCTGGAGGTCTCTATTCGCGACCTCATCCAGGAGGATCTCCGCGACAAGCTCTTTTGACGGACTTCGAATCGGACATGCGGCGACTCGGCGGGTACGACGCGTGTGCGCCGGAAGGACCGCCTGTAGAGCGGTTCGCCGGAGGGCGGCACGACGTCGGCTGCGGCGAGGAAAAAGTCGGGGGCGCCCCCGACTTTTTCTTTCGCATTTCCGCAGACTCTTTCTGGAAGGTCCTCTTTGGGGAGGCGGGACGCAGGACGGGAGGTGGTTGCGTGGGCGGCATCGTCGCCATCGTAGGGAGGCCGAACGTCGGGAAGTCCACCCTCTTCAACCGCCTGATCGGCGAGCGTAGGGCGATCGTCGAGGACGTCCCCGGGGTGACGCGGGATCGCCTCTACGGCGAGGCGGAGTGGTTTTCGCGCCGGTTTTGGGTTGTGGATACGGGAGGACTCGACCTCGAGGCGCAAGAAGAGATCCCCGCGGCGATCCGCCGTCAGGTGCTCGCCGCCGTCGACGAGGCCGACCTCGTCCTCTTTGTCGTCTCCGCCCAGGAGGGGATCACGCCGGCCGACGAATCGATCGCCCAGCTTCTCAGGAAATCCGGGAAACCCGTTCTCCTCGCGGTGAACAAGGTGGACGCATCGGCGCACGAGCTTTACGTCCCCGAGTTCTACCGCCTCGGCTTTTCCGACCCCATTGCCGTCTCCGCCGCCCACGGGAAGGGGATCGCCGAGCTCGTAGAGGCGGTCTTCGCCCGCCTGCCGCAGGAAGGCGAGGAGGAAACGGTCAGAGACGACGCGATCCGCGTGGCGATCGTCGGCCGTCCGAACGTCGGGAAGTCCTCCCTCGTAAACGCGATCCTCGGTGAAGAGCGCGTCGTCGTCACGGACATTCCGGGTACGACGCGGGACCCTGTAGACGTTCCCTTTCGGACGCCAGAGGCGGAGTTCGTGCTCGTGGACACCGCCGGTCTCCGGCGCCCAGGGCGCGTCGGGCGGGGAACGGAGTACTACAGCACTTTGCGCACGCTCCGCGCCCTCGAACGCGCCCACGTCGCTGTCCTCGTCCTTGACGCTACGGAAGGAATCGTCGAGCAGGATCGGCGCATCGCCGGCTACGCCTGGGAGCGGGGACGGGCGGTAGTAGTCGCCTTCAACAAGTGGGACGCCGTGGAGCGCGATCCCCAGCTTTCCGTGCGCTACGAACGGGAGGTCCGCCGCGACCTATACTTCCTCGCCAATCCACCAGTACTCTACATTTCTGCCCTCACGGGACGCAAGGTATCCCGCCTCCTCGAGGAGGTACGTGCCGCGGCGGAACGCTTTCGCTTTCGGATCGATCCGGAGGAGCTCGATACGATTTTCCGCGACGCCGTGCTTCTTACGCCCCCGCCTTCCGTTGGAGGGAAAAGGCCCCGCCTCCACCGGATGCGCCAAATCCTCACGGGGCCGCCGAAGTTCGTCGTCGAAGCAGACGACCCTTCCTTGGTCACTTCCGGGTACCTCGGCTATTTGGAAAACCGCCTACGCGAAGTTCATCCCTTGCCGGGGGTTCCGATCCGCATCGAGGCCGAGCGCTACGTCGCGCGGCGCCGTACCCCGTCGGGGTCCGTCTAAGCCACCGAAAGCCTAAGGAGAAAACACCCCGGGCCGGCCCGCCGTCGGTCCGAAACGTCGTGGAGAGAGAGCCGTGAAGGAGACGATCGCCGTACTCGGGGCGGGGAGCTTCGGAATCGCGCTCTCTCGCCTCCTCGCCGAAAAGGGGTTCTCCGTACGCCTCTGGGGCCGCAACCCGGAGGAGATGGAGCACCTCGCCCGCGAGCGCAGGCACCGCCGGTACCTCCCGGACGTCGTCCTCCCACCTGCGGTTGCCGTCACTTCCGACCTTTTCGCCGCCCTGTCCGGAGCGGACATCGTGCTCTTTGCCGTACCTTCCCAGGCGCTGCGCGAGGTGCTCACCGCCGCCCGCGCTTTCGTTCCCGGAGATGCGCTCCTCGTCAACGTGGCGAAAGGATTGGAGGTCGGGTCGAACCTGCGCCTCTCCCAGGTCATTGAGGAAGTCATTCCGGGTGCCGCAAGGCGCCTCGCCGTCCTCTCGGGACCTTCCCACGCGGAAGAGGTTGCGGTGGGAAAGCCCACATCGGTGGTCGCCGCCGCCTACGTGGAGGACGTGGCGCGCCGCACCCAGGAACTCTTCCTCACCCCTGCCTTACGCGTCTACACGAATGCCGACGTCGTCGGCGTAGAACTCGGCGGCGCGCTCAAGAACATCATCGCCATCGCCGCCGGGATGTCCGACGGGCTCGGCTACGGGCACAACGCCCGGGCTGCCTTGGTGACACGGGGCCTCGTGGAGATGACGCGCCTCGGGCAGAGGTTGGGTGCCCACCCTCTGACCTTTTCCGGCCTTTCGGGCCTCGGCGACCTCATCGTCACGACCTCGAGCCCTTTGAGCCGCAACTGGCGTGCTGGGTACCTCCTCGGCCAGGGCCTTTCCTTAGGGGAAGTCCGGCGCACGATCGGTCAGGCCATCGAAGGAATATCCACGGCCCGCGCCGCCCGCGAGCTCGCCCTTCGGCTCGGAGTGTCCATGCCCATTACGGAAGCGCTCTACGCGGTCCTATTCGAAGGGTTAGACCCCCGTACAGCGGCGGATCAGCTCATGGGGAGGGAGCCGAAGCCCGAGGTCGAAATTTTGCCCTTTTGAACGTTCGGGAAGGCCGAACCGCCCGGAAGCGAGGGAGAGGGTGGTCCGTTCGCCCGAGGGTCGTGCGTCCGGAGGTGGCGCCGTCACGCCCGCGAAAGCGGCGCATATTCTGCCGGTAGAAGATCCGGCTGCGGGCACGGCCGCGGCAGGGAGGTATCGCCGTGAACCTCGCCGACCTCCTTCAAGTCCTCAGCCGCCTCGGGCAGACCAAGGTCGATCCCGGCCAACTCAAGGCGCTCGCCGCCGACTTCAAGGCGGGCGACGAGACGAACGAAGAAAAACTGCGAAACCTCGTCCGTACCCTCACGGCGGCCCTCGGGCGGCCCCTCCCTCCGGAAAAGGAAGAGGAGATCGTCGCCTACCTACGCAAGCATCCTTTTCGCGGGATGGAGTCCATCCAGCGCTTGCTCCGAGAAAAGGGCGTCCCTCCTACCCCGAGTGGGTCGGATCCCGAGGCGTAGGTCTGCGCTGTTGTTCGCTTTCCCGCCGCGGACGGCGCAGGCGGGAGGCGAAACTCTCCGCCAAAGTTTCGAAGACGTGCTTGCGCCCGCCGCTCGAGCGGCGGGCGCTTCACTTTCCGCTTCCGCCCGGCCTTTTCGGCCCCATAAGGTCGAGCAGGGCTTGAAGGTGCGGCGATTCGAGGACGGCCTGGATTTTTTTTCGCGTCCACGCGTTCGAGCATAGCGGCAAAGCGCTTGAGGCGTTCTGCGGGGGGAACGTCGCCCGCAAGGAGCGCCTCGCCGGCGCGACGGAGGAGGTCCGACCGCCGGAGTTGGTCGAGGACTTCGAGGGCGACGAGGAGGCCGGCGGTGAGCTTTTCGATTTCCTGCACGGACTGTGCGAGGCTGCGGATGCTTTCGTGCAGGGGTTTAAGTTCGTGTACCCAAGAACCGCCCTCGCGCGCCGCAGCGTTGGCCTCTTCGGGTTTCGGTTCTTCACGCCCGGTTCCCTTCTTCCCTCCGGTACCTTTGGTTTTGTTCACGGGGAACGGCCTTTCCTCGGCGAAAGGCCTTTTCACCTCCGCACGGGGCGATTCGTTTTCCCCATTTCTATGCCCGAACCCGCGCGTTCGCCCGGGCGCCGTCGTCTTGATCCGTAGGGTTTGCAAGCCCTGAGGGGGTGGCCGAGGCGTACGCGGGGGAGCCTTCGGTATAGAGCGGGACGTGCGGCGTATACATGTACCGTTCCGCGTGGGGACGTACCGTCTATCCCGATGAGCAGGAAAGAAACCGGGTGCTCCGGTGGGAGTCGAGGTCAAGGGAGGGAAGGCCGTGGAGCAGGGGATGAAGCGGGAAGAGGTCTTTCGCGACATCGCCGAGCGCACCGGCGGTGAGGTGTACGTCGGAGTCGTTGGTCCCGTACGCACGGGAAAATCCACGTTCATCAAGCGCTTCCTTGAGCTCCTCGTGGTTCCGTACATCGAAGACGAGGAAGAGCGTCGGCGGACGATCGACGAGCTCCCTCAGAGCGCCCAGGGGCGTACGGTGATGACCACCGAGCCGAAGTTCATCCCCAAGCAGGCGGTGCGCGTAGAGGTGGGGGAGGGGCTTTCGGTCTACGTGCGTCTCGTGGATTCCGTGGGCTACGCGATCCCTGAGGCGCGCGGGTACGAGGACGAAACCGGGCCGCGGATGGTACACACGCCGTGGTTTGAAGAGCCAATTCCGTTTCACGAGGCGGCGGAGATCGGCACGCGCAAGGTGATCCAGGACCACTCCACGCTGGGGATCGTCGTGACGACGGACGGCTCCATCGGGGAAATCCCGCGCGCGAACTACGAAGAGGCGGAGCGGACGGTCATCGAGGAGCTCAAGGCCGTCGGGAAGCCCTTCGTCGTCGTGTTGAACAGCGTCCACCCGACGGATCCAGAAACGGAGGGTCTGCGCGCGCGCCTGGAGGAGGCGTACGACGTCCCCGTCCTCATGCCCGACGAGGCGCGCTACAAACTCCGCGAGACGCTCGAAAAGATCGTGAACGAAGGCTCCGGCGGCCTCATCGCGATCCTCTTGTGATTCTTGCATTGCGCGTAGGGTCCGGCTAAACGGTGGGTTTCTCGCGGGCCCCTACATGACCTTTCCGGGCGTCCTCGCTTTTGGCGCGTTCTCTTTTTCCCCTCGGCGTGGTAAGATGTCCGTGGGCGATCGCCCGCGTGCCGGGATGCACTCGACCGCCCAAAGAATTCCGCCGATACCGGTTGGCATCGCGGCTACGGCCCACGCCGAAGGGGGTACCGCAGGTTGGCCATCGACCACGACAAGGTGAAGCACGCCGTCCGCCTCATTTTCGAGGCGATCGGCGAAGATCCCGATCGCGAGGGTTTGGCGGATACGCCGCGGCGCATTGCCGAGATGTTTAAAGAAATTTTTTCCGGCGTGGGGAAGGACCCGCGCAAGGAGCTCAACACCTTTTTCACTGAGCGCCACGAAGAGCTCGTCGCCCTTCGCGACATCCCGTTTTACTCCATGTGCGAACACCACCTTCTCCCGTTTTTCGGAAGGGGGCACATCGGGTACCTCCCGGCCGACGGCCGCGTCGTCGGCGTGAGCAAGCTGGCCCGCGTCCTCGAGGTGGTCGCCCGACGCCCGCAGATTCAGGAGCGCATGGGGGAGGAAATTGCCGACGCGATTGTCGACGTCCTCGCGCCCCGCGGCGTAATCGTCGTCCTCGAGGCGGAACACCTCTGCATGGTCATGCGTGGGGTGAAGAAGCCCGGCTCCCAAATGGTGACGATCACGACGCGCGGCGTGTTTCGCGAGGATCCGACCCTTCGGGAAGAGGCGCTCCAACTTCTCTTGGGCAACCACCGGAGGTGAGGGTCGCGTGGCCGAAGGAATGTACAACGACTACGTCGTGATCCGGGCCCTGGAAAACGGCGTCACGGTGATCGGCCTCACGCGCGGGGAGACAACGCGCTTCCACCACATCGAAAAGCTCGACGCTGGCGAGGTCATGGTGGCTCAGTTCACGGAACACACGGCGGCGATCAAGATCCGCGGCCACGCCGAGGTGTACACCCGCTTCGGTACCGTGGAGTCCGGAAAGGTGGAAACCCCCAGGGAGGCGTAGGCAGGTTCCCGGCCGCCGCGAAAGGGGGCGGGTGAGGGGATGTTCCGGCATGCGGGCCATGCGCGGTGCGGCGCGCGCGACCTTGCCGCCCCTTTTTCGAAAAGGGTCCGAAAGATTGGCGGACGCCCCGTGCTTGCGGCGTCCGCCGTGCTCTTCGCGGTCCTTCTTGCGGCTCTCGCCTTTTTGCCCTCGCCTCTCCGAGGAGCGTGGGATGCGCTTTCCGGCGTTTCGAGGCCTGCATCTGCTCCCGGGGAGGTTCGGGAGGAGCGCATCGTCCGCCTCTTTACCTCGCTCCCCCTCTCGGGGCGCGTGCGGCACGTACGCGAAGAGGGGACGACCCTCTTCGTCGACGTCGGCTCGCCCCCGGATCCGCGTACCGCCCTGGGCGATGCCCTTGCCCTCTACGGAGCTGTGTTTACGGAGCTTCCCGCGGAGACCCTCTACCTCCGCGTGTTCGTCGGGGACACCGAAGAGCTCTACCTCGCCCTGCGCGCGCGGCGACCCACCTTCCTACCCGAAGACCGGCGCATTCGTGAACCTTTGTCGCCCGCGAACCTTAAATCCCTCTTCGGTCCCGAGGTGGGAATCACCTTCGGACCGCGTTGGCCGGGTTCCGGGGGCTGAGGGGCGAATGCAGGGGCGCGTGGTTCTTCGCCGTCCGAAGGCGACGCTCGGCGCGGCCTGGTTTTTGCCCTCCTTTGTGGTATAATCCTTACGATGCCGACCGCCGCGCCGGCCATCTACGGCGGAGGCGCGGCACGGGGCTGTCCGACAGGAGCGGGAAGCGGGGTCGACGCGGTTGACGTGGCGGAGGAGCTTGGAGGTGTTTGAACGGCGGCTGGTGCGCGCCGCCCGAGATCTTCCCTTCTTGGCCGACAGGTTGCCCGAACTCTCGCCGGAACGCGTGTTTCTTGCCGAGCGGATCTTCGCCCTCCTCGATTTGGACGCGCGGGCGCGGGAAAGCGGACAGGTGGCCGTGCACCTCATCGTCTCGGCGCTGGCGCGTCACGCGCGCGTATGGGACGGCGAGCCGCAGGGAGAGTTGGGGGTGCCGGTCGGCCTCCGCGTGCTCGAGGGGGATGCGCTGTCCAGCCTCTTTTTCCTCTACCTCCTCGAAGAGGGGAGAGGGGAATGGCTCGTCCCGTTTGCCGCGGCGATCGCCGCGTACAACCGGGAAATCGTCCGTCTGCTCGAATGGCGGCGCAAGCCGGAGTTTTCTCCGGAGCTCGAACTCGAATTTCGCTCCCGGGCAGAGGCCTCCCTCTACTTGGCCTTGTCCCCGGAAGAACCGCGACTCCGCCGCCTCGTGGAGCTCTACTTGCAGGTGGAGCACGCGCGTATGCGCTCGGGACGGGACGGCGACCTCTACCGGGAGGCGCTCGCCCTCCTTCGCCGCGTAGCCCACGAGGTGGAGCGCGATGCGGCGGGGAGCGATGTGGCCGCGTTTGCCGCCTCGCTCCCGCGGGCTTTCGACGAACGCCTCCTCGCGGCAGAGAAGGAGTAGATCGATGGGGGCCCCGACGTTCCGCACGCCCGAAGAAAAGAAGGCCTACGTCCGGCGCGTATTCGGCTCGATCGCCCCTTGGTACGACTTTTTCAACACCCTCCTCTCATTCGGGACGCACAAGCTCTGGCGCCGCAGGTTTCTGCGGGAGCTCCGCCTCACTCCGGGGATGCGGGTGCTCGATCTTGCGACGGGGACGGGAGACCTCGCCCTCGCCGTAGCCCGGCGGCTCGGCCCCGAAGGGGAAGTCGTGGGCGTGGATCTGTCCCCGGAGATGCTCTCCGTCGCACGGGAAAAGGTCGCCCGTTTCCGCGAAACGGGTCGGGCGCCTTTAGCGCGCGTCGAGTTTCGCGAGGGGGAAGCGGAGAGGCTCCCCTTTCCCGACGCCGCGTTCGACGGCGCGACGATCGGCTTTGCCCTAAGAAACGTGACGGACGTGCCGCACGTCCTGCGCGAGATGCGGCGCGTCGTCCGCCCGGGTGGCTTCGTCGCTTCCCTCGAGCTGTCGCATCCGTACCTCTGGGGGTTCCGCCAGGTCTACGGCGTATACTTCGAACGCGTTCTCCCGTGGATCGCCGACCGCATTGCCGGTCGCTACGAGGAATACGCCTGGCTTCCGGAATCCCTCAAGCGCTTCATCGATGCCGAGACGCTCCGGCGCCTCTTCGAGGAAGCGGGGCTCGAGCGCGTGCGGGTCATCCCGCTCACTTTCGGCGTCGCGGCGATTCACATCGGTTACCGAACCGAGGAGCTTGAAAAATAGGATGCGGGATTTGCGTTCGCCGCTTGCCGCGGCGGCCGTCGGCCGCCTGTGGCCGAAAGGCGGTCCCGAGATCTGCACACGGGAAGGCACGTACGGAAGGAGAGACCTGTCGTGGCGGGGGATGCGCGCGAACTCGAGGGACAAGTCCCGCGTTCGGCGTGGGAGCGCTTCCTCGTCTTTCTCGAAATGATCAAGTTTGAACACACGGTCTTTGCCCTTCCCTTTGCGTACGTCGGCCTCGTCCTCGGAAGCTTCTACGTCCGGGGGACGTGGCCTACCCTCTGGATGTGGGCGTGGACGACCGTGGCCATGGTGGCGGCGCGCACGCTGGCGATGACGCTCAACCGGATCATCGACCGCGACATCGACGCCGCCAACCCGCGCACGCGCGCCCGTGCGCTCCCCCGCGGCCTCATCGGTGTTCGGGAGGCGTGGGCGTACGCGATCGCCTCCTTTGGCGTCTTCGTCTTGGCTGCGGCCATGCTCAACACCACCGCCCTCCTCCTTCTCCCGCTTGCGGCGGGGATCCTCTTCCTCTATTCGTTCACGAAGCGCTTTACGGCCTGGAGTCACCTCGTCCTCGGAGCGGCGGACGCCCTCGCCCCCTTGGGCGGTTGGGTGGCGGCCACGGCCTCGCTTCACGGTCCGTCTGTATGGCTCTTTCTCGCGGTGACCTTTTGGGTGGCGGGCTTCGACGTCCTCTACGCCTTGCAGGACGAGGAGTTCGACCGCGCCTACGGCTTGCACTCCCTCCCGGCGCGCTACGGGGCGGAAACGGCGATCCGCATCGCCCGGATATTTCACGTCCTCACCGTTCTCTTCCTCTTCCCCCTCGTGGGGACCGCTGGGCTCGGCGTCTGGTACCTCGCCGGTGTGGGCGCCGCTGCGGCGATCCTCATCTACGAGCACTCCCTCGTGCGTCCCGGAGATCTGAGCCGTCTGGACGCCGCCTTCTTCACGATGAACGGCGTGATGAGCGTCGTCCTCTTCGCCTTTGTCCTCTTGAACTACCTCGTCTGAATTCCGACCGGACGTATGACAAAGGGTCCCTTGCGAGAGACGGGGCGGGAGGTGGGGGAATGTCCGGTCCGACGCAGAAGGTGCTGCGCCGCCTCGTCGTAGGGGTGACGGGGGCGAGCGGCGCCATCTACGCGCACCGCCTCGTCGGCGTGCTCCGGGCGGCGGGGGTGGAGGTCCACCTCGTCGTCACCGATGCTGCGCGCCGCGTGTTTCGAGAGGAGCTCGGTTGGGACGGGGAAAACCTCGCGGATTGGGTAGGGCGCACTTGGGTGTGGCCGCCGGAAGGCGGGGGCGCAGGGTCTTTGGCGGCGGAGGAGAGTCGTCCGGGAGAAAGAAAGGGGATGGCGTCTAGGGACGTCTTCCTCTACGACAACGAGGACGTAGGCGCCCCCGTGGCGAGCGGTTCCTTTCGCACGCGCGGGATGGTCGTCGTCCCCTGTTCCATGGGAACCCTCGGTCGACTGGCCACCGGGTCCGGTGAAAAGCTCCTGGAACGCGCCGCCGACGTGGCGCTCAAGGAAGGGCGACCTCTGGTCCTCGTGCCGCGCGAGACGCCGCTCACCGCGATCCACCTGGAAAACATGCTGCGACTGGCCCGCGCTGGCGCGGCGATCCTCCCTGCCATGCCCGCTTTCTACCACCGGCCGCGCACCGTCGACGACCTCGTGAACTTCGTCGTAGGCAAGATCCTCGACCGCCTCGACCTCTCCGCACCGGACGTCTACGCCCGCTGGGGAGAAGGTTCCAAAGGAGAGTAGACATGCTCCGCGTGGGACGGATCGACTACGCAAACACGCTCCCCATGTACTTCTGTCTCGACGCCCGCGCCCTCGCCGGTGTGGCAGAATTTGTCTCCACGTATCCCGCCGAGCTCAACCGCAAGATGGCCGCCGGCGAGGTGGACATGGGTCCCATATCTTCGTTTGCCTACGGGCAGCATTTCCGGGAGTACCTCCTCTTGCCCCATCTCTCCGTGAGCGCGCGCGGTAAGGTGCGCTCCATCCTCCTCTTCCTTCGCCGTCCCCTTCCCGAGATCCGCCGCCAGGGGTTCGTGCGCCTTGCGCTTACGAACCGTTCGGCGACGAGCGCGCACCTCGTCCAAATCCTCTTTCGTGGGTTTTACGGCCTAGAAGTGGAGAGCCGCTCCCATGAGCCCGAACTTCAGGCGATGCTCGCCGAGCACGATGGCGCGCTTCTCATCGGCGACGAGGCGATTCGCGAGGCGTTTCGGGCCCGGGGGCTTTTCGTGTATGATGTAGGGGAACTCTGGTTTGCGGAAACGGGCCTTCCCATGACGTATGCCGTCTTCGCCGTGCGCGAAGACACGTGGAAGAGCCGAACGGCTTCCGTCGAGGTCGTATACCGGGAACTCCTCAAGAGCCGTCGGCTTTCGGAGCGGGATTTCCTTCCTCTCGTGGAGGCCGTACAGGGCGAGGTTGGAGGCGACGCGGAGTTTTGGCACTCCTACTTTTCCGACCTCTCCTTTGACCTCGGGCCAGAAGAGGAGGCCGGCCTCGCGCTTTACTTCTCCTGGGCGCGCCGCCTCGGCTTTTTGCAGGAGGACGTTCGACTCCGCTACGCGAGCCTCGCGTCCGTATAGTCCTGGGAATCGGAAACGGATCTGGGCCCGAAATTTCCTCAAAGGCGGCGCGGGTGTGGGTCGTGGATGTACGAGAAAGGTGACGTGTCGGTGAAGACGGTATCGTTTCCCGAGCTCTACGCGATGTTTGCCGAAACCCTCAACCTCGTCGAGGACCGCCTCGAATCCCTTCTGGAGGGTGACCATCCGCTCTTCTTCGAAGGGACGGTCCACCTCCTTCGGGCGGGGGGAAAGCGCCTGCGCCCGCTTTTGGCCTTGATCGCCGCCCGTGTGGGTGAGTCTTTTGCACGGGATCGGGGCGGAGGCGCGTACTCCGGAGAAGCACCCAAGGAGCGGGAGCGGCGTCTCGTCCACTTAGGCGTTTCGCTGGAACTCGTCCACATGGCGAGCCTCGTGCACGACGACGTAGTCGACGCCTCCGACCTTCGGCGCGGGCGCGCTACTGTGCGGGCGCGCTGGGGGGAAGGGGCAGCGGTCCTCCTGGGGGACATGTTGTTTGCCAAGGCGCTCGAGGAAATCTCGAGCATCGGCGACCGCTTCGCGGCGGAGGTCCTGGCGCGGGCGGTGTACGAGATGTCCGTTGGCGAGATCGTGCAGCTCGGAGACCTCTACCGCCCAGTGACGTGCCGCGAATACCTGCGCCGCATCCGGAGGAAGACGGCGCTCCTCATCGCCGCAAGCGCCCGCCTCGGCGCCCGCCTTGGGGGCACGCCATCGGACGTCGAACGCCGCATCGGCCGCTTCGGATACTACGCAGGGATGGCCTTTCAGCTTACGGATGATCTCCTCGACTTCGTAGGCACCGAAGAAGAGCTCGGGAAGCCCCGGGGGCACGACCTCGTCCAGGGCCACGTCACGTTGCCGACACTCCTCGCCCTGCGCGATCCCGTGCTCGGGCCGGAGGTGCTCGCGGCACTCCGCACCCGGAAGACGGCGGAACTCCTCCCGGATCTCGTCGTTCGCATGCGCGAACGCGGGATCTTCGAGGCGAGCCGCGCGTTCGTCGCCCGCTACGTGGCGAAGGGGGAGGAAGCGCTCGTTCCCCTTCGCGACCGCGACGGCGTGGCGTACCTCGAAGGTATTTTGCATTTCATCGCTCGTCGGAAATACTGAGAGGGGTCGCCCTCGTATTGTCGAGGAGATTCTGCGCACACGGTGTAAGGGGGCTTGTCTCGTGGTCGAGCGCACGTTTGTCATGGTGAAGCCGGACGGCGTAGAACGCGGTCTCGTAGGCGAAATCCTCACCCGCTTCGAGCGGCGGGGCCTTCGCATCGTCGCCGGAAAGTTCCTCCGCGTCACGCGGGAACTCGCCGAGCGCCACTACGCCGAGCATCGGGAAAAGCCGTTTTTCGAAGACCTCGTATCCTTCATCACCTCCGGCCCCGTCTTCGCCTTCGTCCTCGAGGGCGAAGACGCGATTCGCGTCGTGCGGGAGATGATGGGACGCACGAACCCGCGCGACGCCGCACCGGGGACGATCCGCGGCGATTACGCCTTGTCTATCGAAAAGAACCTGGTTCACGGCTCCGATTCGCGGGAGAGCGCGGAGCGGGAGATCGCCCTCTGGTTTCGTCCCGAGGAGATCGTGGACTACCGACGCGCCGTAGACGCGTGGATTTGACGATGGAGGAGCGCTTCGACGACGCTTCCTACCGCGTCTTCGTAGAAGGGGTCCGCCACCGCTTCGGGATCGACCTCGGGCAGTACAAGGAGGCACAAATGCGCCGGCGGATCACGAGCCTCATCCGCTGGCGCGGCTTTTCCGGATACGCGGAGTACTTTGCCGCCGTAGAGCGCGACGAAGAGCTGCGCAGGGAATTCCTCGACCGGATTACGATCAACGTCTCCGAGTTCTTCCGCAACCCCGACCGCTGGGAAGACCTCGACCGGTACGTCCTCGCGGAAATCCTCGCGAAGACTACGGCGCGCCTCTGGAGCGCGGCGTGCGCCAGCGGCGAAGAGCCGTATACCTTGGCGATGCTCGTGCACGCCCGCAGGAGGAGTTTCGTCGGAATTACTCTATTGGCCACGGACATCGACGGAGACGCCCTCGCCCGCGCGCGGCGCGGCCGCTACCCGGAAGCCGCCGTACGCCTCGTCCCACCGGAGTTGGCCGCCCGCTACCTCATCCGCGTTGGGGACGAATACGAGGTCGTGCCGGAACTAAGGCGCGCAGTCCACTTTCGCCGCCACGACCTTTTGCGCGATCCGTACGAGCGGGGGTTCGACCTCATCGTAAACCGGAACGTCGCCATCTACTTCACGGATGCGGGAAAGGAGCATCTCTACCGGGAGCTCTCCCGTTCCTTGCGTCCCGGGGGGTATCTCTTCGTCGGGAGCACGGAGCAGATCTTTTCCTCCGAACGCTACGGACTTAGGCAGGTGTATCCGTTCATCTACCGCAAGGTCGGAGATCCGACGTAGCGCGCCCCCCGATCGCATCCGCGGCTCCGTGGGGGATCTGCCCAGACATCTTCCCTGCGGAAGTTCGATGAGGATTCATAGAGTTGGGTTTCGCAGACGTCCGCCTTTTCCGCCCTTTCTAAATTGAGTCGATCGGTTGAAACACGTAACGATCTGCAAGGGAGCGGAGGCGGTTTGCTCCTAGAGCGGTTTGCCACGAGAAAGGAAGCGTGAGAACGGTGCGCTACCTCACGGCAGGGGAATCCCACGGCCCGGCGCTCGTGGGCATCGTCGAAGGCTTTCCGGGGGGACTTGCGGTTGCGGCAGCGGACATCGACCGCGAGCTCGCGCGCCGGCAAGGAGGGTACGGCCGCGGAGGGCGGCAGACCATCGAACGCGACCGCATGCGAATTCTCTCAGGCGTGCGCCATGGGCGGACTACGGGAGCGCCCATCGCGCTCTACCTGGAAAACCGCGACCACGAAAACTGGCGCGAAGTCCTCTCCCTCGAGCCCCCCTCGCTTCCCGATGACCTCTCGCCGGAAGAGCGGGACCGCCGCCTCCGGCGCGTGTGGGCCCCTCGTCCGGGCCACGCCGACCTCGCCGGGGTTCTCAAGTACGGCCACACGGACGTTCGCGACGTGCTCGAGCGCGCGAGCGCCCGCGAGACGGCCATGCGCGTGGCCATCGGTGCCCTTGCCCGCCGCCTCCTCGCCGAACTCGGGATCGTCGTGGCGGGGCAGGTAAAGGCCCTGGGCGGGGTGGTGTCGCGCGTCGACCTCTTGACCCTCCCGCCGGAGGAAGTCCGGCGGCGTACGGACGCCTCCGCCGTGTACACGTTAGATCCCGAGGCGGAAGAAAAGATGATCCGCCGCATCGACGAGGCGCGGCGGGAAGGGGATACCCTCGGCGGAGTTCTGGAAGTTGCCGTTTGGGGGCTTCCTCCCGGGGTCGGCTCCTACGTGCACTGGGACCGGAAACTCGACGCCCGCCTCGCCCGGGCGGCGATGAGCGTTCAGGCGATCAAGGGCGTGGAGATCGGGGATGGATTTTCCCTCGCAGATCGCCGCGGCTCCGAGGCGCACGACGCGATCGCCTACGACGCCGAGCGGGGCTTCGTACGCCCGACGAACCGAGCGGGCGGGATCGAAGGCGGGATGTCCAACGGCATGCCCATCCTCCTCCGGGCGGCAAAAAAGCCCATTCCCACCCTCATGAAGAACCCCCTGCCGAGCGTGGACCTTCGGACGAAGGAACCCGTTCGGGCGGCGGTCGAGCGCTCCGACGTGACGGCGGTGCCCGCCGCCCTCGTCGTCCTGGAGAACGTGATCGCCTGGGAGATCGCCGCCGCCCTCGTGGAGACCTTTCCCTCCGACCGCATCGACGACCTCAAGGATGCCGTAGCGCGGGCGCGGGGACGCATGCGCGGTTGAGGGCGTATGGGTACAGGAAAGGAGAGACGCGCACTTTCGCAAAGCGCAGGGAGGCTTGCGTGTCCCGGAGAAACTCGCGGAGAAAGGGCGGAGAGGGGACCTATGACTGCGTCTGTACACACGCGTTGGATCCGGCAAGACCGGGTGGAGTACCCCGTCGTCGTGGGCGAAGGAGTTTTGAACGAGCTCGGTTTGTACCTCGCGTCCGCTCCGCCTCGAGGGGCGGGGCTCGTCCCTGCGCCGGAAGTTCCGCACGTCCTCTTTACGGACGAGACGGTGAACGTCCTTTACGGCGACCGCGTCGAGGCGCTCCTTCGCGCCTGGGGACTCGAGGTTTTTCGCGTCGTCGTCCCTGCCGGTGAGACGTCCAAAAGCCTCGCTACGTACGAACGGGCGGTGGGGGAGATGCTCCGAGGGGGCGCCGGACGAAAAAGCGTCCTCTTCGCCCTCGGTGGCGGCGTCGTCGGAGACCTCGGCGGATTTGTCGCCGCCACGTACATGCGGGGGATCGCCTTCGTCCAGCTTCCCACGACGATCCTCGCCCACGACTCCGCCGTCGGCGGGAAGGTGGGAATCGACCACCCCCTTGCGAAAAACGCCCTCGGCGTCTTCGCCTTTCCTCGGGCCGTCCTCTACGACACGGCGCTCCTTCGGACGCTTCCTCTGCGCGAGGTGCGCTCGGGCCTCGCGGAGGTAGTGAAGCACGCGTTCCTCGAAGGGGAGGAATACGTGTCCTTCCTCGAGAGAGAAGCGGAGCGGATCGTGTCCTTAGATCCCGGCGCGCTCGCCGAAGCCCTCCTTCGGGGAATTGCGGTAAAGGCGGACATCGTCTCCCGCGACCCCTACGAGACGCGGGGCATCCGCGAAGTCCTCAACCTCGGCCACACCGTGGGCCACGCCTTGGAAACGCTCGGGGGCTATCGGACCTTTCTGCACGGGGAAGCGGTAGCTCTGGGGCTAGTCGTGGAGTCACACATCGCGGAACGCCTAGGGATTTTGGCCCCCGGCGTGCGCAAGCGCCTCGAAGCGCTCCTCGCGCGCTTTGGTTTCGACCTTCGCTGGCCGGAGGGGGAAGCGTACGACCCCGCCTCCGTCGTCCGGATGATGCTTCGGGACAAGAAGAACGTGCGGAAAAAGATACGCTTCGTGTTTCTTACAGACTTGGGGAAGACGGAATTTCGCGAACTGGACCCCAAAGAAGCCGAAGCCCACCTTCGGGCTATCCTCCGCGAGGGAGCGTAGGCTGCACGGGCTTTGAGGAGGACCATTGCGCGAAGGCGCGTTGGGGATGGGCGTTCGCCTCCCACCTTGTAGAGAACGGGCGAAGGCTGTGTTTTTAGGGAGAACATCGTGATACACGTTTCAATTCGATAGAAGTTTTAAATTATGTCTGAAAGTCGGAGACATATTGATCGGAAGAAGTGACGTCTCTCTAATTTTCCAAACCTTCGCTCGTCGTCCGTACGGGAGAGCAGGAGCAATTGCCCGACCTCCTGGCAAAGTATGCTTCCGGGGATGTACGCACGGTGTCTGCGGAGGAGGCGGAGTACGAAGTGGCCGACCCGGACGTAGTCCGGGTGGAGGTTTCCGAGGGGCGCGCGCGGCTTGTGGGGCAATCTGCAGGATATACAAAACTCACTGCGCGGTATGCTAACCACGAGGCGGCGCTCTTCGTATTCGTAAGCGATCTGTCGCCGGAGGTACGTTGGTAAAAGGCGTTTGAGGTCGCGCCGTCGCAATTTCTCCACGTTGTCGCCCTTCCCGACGGCAGCTTTCTCGCCGTAGGGACCGTCGTCCTCGATGACAAGGTCCATGCAAAGATCCTTCGTTTCTCCGAAGGCGGAAAAATCCTATGGAAGCGCAACGTGCACGTGGCGGACGCGGCGACGTATCCGATGCACGCGGCGAATGGCCCTGACGGTAAGGTGTATGTCGTCGGCCACGCCAATCCCCCCAGGGACAAGGACGAAAACCCTTTCGCCTGGGTGCTCGCCTTGCGGGCGGAAGACGGGGCCATCCTGGGAGAGCGGCGACTGGGCGGCGGTGACGTTACCGACTACGGTCGTGGGGTTCTCCCTCTCCCCGACGGGGGGTTTGTCGTCGCCTCGAGCCGCTACACGGATGCGGCGGAGAGTTCCGTTCACCTTTGGCGCTTCGATGCCTTGGGAAACGTGCTCTGGGAAAAGGATTACCGCGGTGAGACGTGTACGCTGATCGACCGGAGGGGGCTTGCCCTTGCCGAAAACGGCGACATCTTCGTAGCCGGGAAGGCCCTCAAGGAGCCTGAATCGACGTTTTGGGACGGTTTTCTCCTGCGTGTAGATCCCGAGGACGGTACCGTCCTTTGGAAGGCGACCTTCGGTGGGGAAAAGAACGACTTTCCGTACAATGTCATGGCCACGGGAGACGGCGGTGCTCTCGTCGTAGGGACGACGACATCGTACCCGCCGCACCCCACCGCCGCCTTCCTGTGCAAGTTCGACCCGGAGGGCAATGAGGAGTGGGCACGTGTCTTCGGCGGCGGCGTGAGACACGCGGTTTGGGGCTTCGACGTCGCCGCCTTTCCTGACGGGAGCGGGTATGTCTTCGTCGGACCAGCTAAGCCTTGGGGTGAGGGGGGACCATTCGCGCACACCATCGTCCGCGTGGACGATGCGGGCAATTTGCAATGGCTTGCCCAGCTGGGAGGCGTTCGCGTAGACCACACGTACGGCGTAGCGATAAATGACGCCGGTGCGATCGCTGTCGCGGGGCGTGGGCATAGCTTTCACGATGACAACATGCACCACGCTTTCCTCGCCCTCTTTGCTCCCGATGAAGACGAAGGCGCCCCTACTGAAGGAGAAGGCGCTCCTTCTGAAGAAGAAGGCGCACGTGCTGAAGAAGAAGGCGCCCATGCTGAAGAAGAAGGCGCCCATGCTGAAGAAGAAGGCGCCCATGCTGAAGAAGAAGGCGCACGTGGCGCCGCCGAAGCGTATGTTTCTTCCACTGCTACGAAAGAGAGAGCCGCTCTAAAGACCCCTTCGAAGGAGACCCTCCCGCGCACGGGTGAGTGGCTCACCGCAGGTCTCCTCTCGCTCGTGGGTCTCACCGCCGTCGGTGCGGGGGCCGCAGTGCTGGTGCGCAGGCGCTCCACTTCCGGAGAAACCGGATTGAACTAGAGCGCCGCTTGCGCGTCGAAGTAGATCGCCGATAAGGATCCAAGAATGGCTGACGTCCAGGGCACTCTTCCTTCATCGCCCTCACGCAGGGATGCACGCCGGCAATGATTAGACCTCGCAAGGGCGGGAGGTGCGCACCTCTCGCCCTTTTTCTGTGGACACAAAGTGTAGCTGCCAGCTTTTTCTTTGGCTTTCCGCCGAGGGGGAATTCCTGCGGAATTCCCCTCCTTCTCCTCTTTACTGCCTACAACGCGCCTCTCCAAAAGATCTTAAACCTCGACGTAATCGCGACGGAAATCGTCCGTGCCCTCACGGGGAGTATCGGTTTCGTGGCGGCGATTCCCCTCACGGCGTTTTTTGCGGCGCTCCTCGCCACCCGCGAGAAGTTGCGGCATTCATGAGCGCCACCATGCGCTCGACAGCGCGGCGCGCGTCCGAAGCGAGCTCCGGGTGAATCCGCACCTCGTACGCCTCCCCGCGTCCTTCGGCGATCGCCTGTAGGGCTTCGGCGACGCGCTCTGGCGTGAGGGCGGCGAAGTAAGGGCAGACCGCTGACTCGCGGGGGAGGAGGAGACGGACGTCGAGCTCGGGGTGGTCTTCGGCGAGGCGGCGAACCATGCGCTCTTCCGTCCCCACGTACACGCGCGTTCCGGGAGGCAGGCTTTCCACGTATTCTTGGATGCGCCGTGTGGATCCCCAGGCGTCGGCTTCTCGCACGGCGGGGAGAGGACACTCCGGGTGCACGAGGAAGCGGGCGTGCGGTTCGGATTCCTTTCGGTGGCGGAGGTCCACCGCGTCCAGCGCCGCGTGCACGGGGCAGGCGCCCGGCCACAGGAAGAGGCGGATGCGGCGGTCCTCTACGGGGGCCTCGCCCCACAGGCGGACTTCTTCTTCGCGCAAGCCGAGCGTCCAGGCGACGACGCGGCCGAGGTTTTCGTCGGGGAGAAAGAGGACACCCTTTCCACGGTCCAGGTAGGCGCGAACGACGGCCACGGCATTTGCCGAAGTGGCCACGGCGCCGCCGTGGCGTCCGACGACTGCCTTGACGGCGACGTCCGTATTCGCGTAGGCCACAGGGACGATTTCCCGTCCCCGCCGACCGGATTCTTCCAAGGCGCGCGCGAGCGCGTCCGCGCGCACGGCTTCCGCCAAGGCGCACTCCGCCGTAGGGACGGGGGCGTAGACGCGCTTGTTCTCGCCGGCGAGGAGGGCCGCGCTTTCGGCCATGAAGCGGACGCCCATAAGGAGGACCTCTCCTTCCGGCCGTTCGGCGGCGAGTCGGGCGAGTTCCAAGGAGTCGCCGACGGCGTCCGCCAGCCGGGCGAGTTCAGGAAGGACGTACTGGTGGGCGAGAAGGGCGACCCGTCCCCGGAGCCTTTCCCGCAGGGCGAGGATTTCCGACGGAAGAGAAGAAACGGGGGCCATCGTTTTCCCTCCTTAGTGGTAGGTCTTGATGGGGGACCGCCCGTTCGCTGCCCCCATTCCGAGATCGGGACGCCACCTGCGGCGACGTTTCTCGTGGTGCGGTGTTTCGGGTCGCGGCGGAACTGTCTTTGGGCTATTCGCCCGCCACGACGTCCAAGGAGAGGTCGAGGGCGGGTGCGGAGTGGGTGAGGCAACCGAGGGAGATCGCGTCTGGCCGCGCCTTCGCATATTCCGGCAGGGTTTCGTGCGTGATCCCGCCGGAGATTTCGACGAACATCTCGGGTGCGCGCGCGCGGCTGTAGGCGACCGCCTCGCGCGCCGCTTGGGGCGAAAAGTTGTCCAAAAGGACGCTGTCTACGCCGGCGGCAAGCGCTTCCTCGAGCTCGTCCGCGTTTCGCACTTCCACCTGTAGGAAGCGGTAGGGTCCGAATTGGGCGCGCACGCGGCGTACGGCTTCTCCGATCGAACCTACGAGGGCGACGTGGTTGTCCTTGAGGAGGATGCCGTCGTCGAGGCCGAACCTGTGCGGGAGACCTCCGCCCACGGCCACGGCGTATTTGTCGAAAAAGCCGAACCCGGGGGCCGTCTTCCGCGTTGCCGCAAGGCGCACGCCGCTTTCCGCGATAAGCGCGGCGAGGTCGCGGGTGCGCGTCGCGATGCCCGAAAGGCGCATGAGCACGTTGAGCGCTGTGCGTTCTGCCGCGAGGACAACGTGTGCCCGCCCGCGCAGGCGAAGCACTACCGACTGCGCTTCCACGTCCGCCCCGTCGCAGACGAGCCTCTCAACCTCCACGTCGGGGTCGAGGTGGCGAAAGAGGATCTCGGCAAAGGGGAGGCCGGCGATCCTTCCCGCCTGCTTCGCGCGCACGATCGCCGTCGCCCGAACGTCGGGAAGCGCGCTCCAAGACGTGAGGTCCGCGCGCCCGAGGTCGTCTTCGAGGGCGGCGGCGAGGACCTTCCTGACGTAGGGATTGGACGTCCACACGGGGAATCCCCCTTTCGCGCCCGTACTTCGGGCTCGATTTTCGCGTCTCTCTATGGGAAAGATTTCTCTATCCGGGTGTGCCGTTCCTCTTCGCGCTCGCGCCGAGGTGCCCCATCCCCCGGGGCGGGGAGAAGGACAGGTGCTTTCCTTACATACTTGTACTTGTGCGCCCGTGCGGACTCGACTCCCGAAGCGAAGAAGCGGTCGGGCGCATCTCCTTCGCGCTTGCGCTCGTGCGGGGCGTTCTCGCTCACGGCAGGGGGGTCGGTGGCGAGGAGAAGCCGTCCGGGATGCCCTTTGCGTCCACCCGAAGGAGCTCTCCCTCTTCCGGGGAGGGAAACCCGGCAAAGGTTTCCCGATCCCGTGAATTGAGGTGTTTCGGAGGAAAAAGGAGCGTGTGACGCGGACGCACCTCCGTCCCGGGAAAGTCGCGCCGCGCGTGCACGCCGCGGCTTTCTTCGCGGGCGAGGGCAGAGCGGACGAAGAGCGTCGCGGTACCCAAGACGGCTGCCTCCGGGAGAAAGGGCACGGCTTGGGGAGAAGCGCGGGCCGCAAGCCTCTGCCGGAGTCGGCCGAGTTCGTCGCGGGCCGCACGGAGTTCTGTCCCGTCGCGGACGATCCCGGCGTGCCGCCAGAGGAGTTCGCGGACGCGGCGCAAAAGGGCGCTTTTGGGGGCGTCGGGAAGGCCACGGGGCACACGGTCGAGGGCCTTTCGCGCGTGGTGGCCGGCTTCTTCGTCGGGCAAGGGGGCCTCGGTTCGCGTCGCGTCTTCGCACGCGAGGAGGGACTGGACGAAGATTTCCAAAAGAGAATTCGAAGCCAGGCGGTTTGCGCCGTGGAAACCCGTAGAGGCGGCCTCGCCGAGCGCATACAGGCGGGGCAAGGTCGTCCGCCCCTCGGCGCTTGCGAGGATGCCTCCGATCGTGTAGTGGGCGGCGGGCGTGACGGGGACGGGCCTTTCTGGATCAAAGCCCGCACGGCGGAGGATGCGCCACGCCGTGGGAAACCTTTGCCGGAAGTTCGCCACCGGCCGAAGGTCGAGGAACGCGCTTCGCCCGCGCAGCCCTTCTTCGTAGAGGGTACGGGCGACGACGTCCCGCGGGGCGAGGTCTCCGAGGGGATGGACTCCCTCGAGGAGGGGGACGCCCGCCGCGTCGACGATGCGTGCGCCGCTCCCCCGAAGGGCTTCCGTGAGGAGGGGGAGAGGAAGTCGTCCGCGGGCGAGCGCCGTAGGGTGGAACTGGACGAATTCGAGGTCGCGGAGGACGGCTCCGGCTTCCCAGGCGAGGAAGGTTCCCTCTCCCAAGGCGTGGGCCGCGTGTGTGCTTCGGGCGAAGAGCCCGGCAAAGCCCCCCGTGGCGAGGAAGGTCATCCGCGCGAGCACGACAAACGGGGTCCCCTTATGGGAGAAGATTCCCCCTACCGCATTTCCCTCGTGCACGAGGATGCGGAGGAGGCGGGCATTGGGCAAGATGCGGACGGAGGGGGCGTGCGCCAAGGCGCGGGTCATCGCCGCCGTAAGGGAACGGCCAATGTGGTCGGCGGACCGCGCGATGCGCGCGTGCGTATATCCTCCCTCGCGAGCGCGCACGAAAGAACCGTCCGGATGGCGTTCGAAGGGGACGCCCAAGTCCTCGAGGAAGGCGAACGCGTTGCCGGTACGGCTCAGGTACGTGCGGAGAACCTCCTCGTCCACGAGGGCGCCCCCCGCGCGGCGGGTGTCTTCCGCGTGCTCGTCCAGTTCTTTCGGAAGCGGGCAAGCGATCCCTCCTTGGGCGCGATAGGAGGCGCTCGCCCGAGGAGATCCCATGCTCACGAGGATCACGGAGCCGCGCTTTCCGAGGCAGAGGGCCGTCGCGAGCCCCGCCGCTCCGGCGCCGACGACGAGGAAATCGGCAATTGCGACTCCTTCGTGGGGAAGTTGCCCCGTCTCTTTGGAAAACGCCTTCGCCATGGGGCATCACCCCCGTGCGTCATGCATACAACTTTTTATTACAGATGTCAAGACAGGTTGGCGATGGTTGCCTTTCCCTACATGGGAGTGCCCCTGTCTTTGTCTTTCTTGCTTTTTGCTGTCGCTTCTCATACGCGGGAATATCTGGTATGCTGGGGTTGGACACGTCCCTTCACGTGGCGTCCGGAAAGGGGATGTATCGTGCTCGTACGCTTCCTCGGAAACGCAATCGCGATCCTCCTTCTTCCTTACATTTTGCGGGGAATCGAGGTTCACGGCTTCGGCGCGGCGATCGTCGCGGCGCTCCTCTGGGGTCTAGTGAACGCCGCGCTCCGTCCCGTCGTCATGTTCCTCACCCTCCCCTTCAATGCGCTCACCCTCGGGTTGTTCGGCCTCGTGGTCAACGCTCTCCTCTTTTGGCTCGTGGGGAGTGTCGTATCTGGGTTCGTCGTCCACGGGTTTTGGCCCGCGTTTTTTGGATCGATCCTCACGGGTCTTTTGAGTAGTCTCTTTTCTTATTTCGTAAAGTAACGCGAGAAATTTTTCGTCTTTTTATTTATACACAAATATTTTTTGGCAAACGCTATCGCATTTTTCTTTTGGCGCCTATTGTGTATATGTTCTGGGTGCGAATGGATATGCTTTCCCATCTTTCCCGGATTTGTCATACGGCGTGCGGCTGCGGTACAATAGCGTAACGGGTTGCACGGAACCCCGGATCGGCGGGAAATTCGGGAAAGCGGGGTTGACGTGGTGTACTGGCAACCGGTGCGCGATGCGCTGGCAGAACTCGTTTCAGAACTCTCTCTGGAAGAAATTGAACAGCTCTTGGACACGCCTCCGGATCCTTCCCTCGGGGACGTAGCCTTTCCCACCTTTCGCCTGGCCAAGACACGGCGTCGTCCGCCAGCCGAAATCGCTCGGGAAATCGCGGAGGCGTTGGCCGCGCGAGGGTTTTCCGCTCGGGCGGACGGCGGTTACGTGAACGTCGCCCTTTCCCGGGAATTGGCGGTACACGACATCCTGCGCGAGACGGCGGCACCGGATTTTGCCCGTTTTTCCTGGGGAGTACGGAAGCGTGTCGTGATCGACATGTCCTCGCCGAACATCGCCAAGCCGTTCGGCGTTGGACACCTGCGTTCGACGGTGATCGGTCAGGCGATCCGGAATCTCCTCCTTCGGGCGGGGTACGAAGTCTTGCGCGTAAACCACATCGGCGATTGGGGGACGCAGTTCGGGAAGCTCATGGCCGCGTACGCGATGTGGGGGATTCCGGAGGACGCCCCGGACAAGATCCGCGCCTACCTCGAACTCTACGTTCGCTTCCACGAGGAGGCGGAGCGACGTCCGGAACTCGAAGACGAGGGGAGGCGCTGGTTTAAAAGGCTTGAAGAAGGAGATCCGGAGGCGCGGAAGCTTTGGCGGATGTTCGTCGACGAGAGCCTCAAGGAGTTCATGCGCATCTACGACCGCCTTGGGGTTTCCTTTGAATACGTCCTCGGAGAGAGCTTCTACAACGACCAGATTCCCGGAGTTCTCGAAGAGGTTCGGGCGAAGGGGCTTCTCGAGGAGAGCGAAGGCGCCTTCGTCGTCCGCATCGGCGACGACCTACCGCCTGCCCTCCTCCTCAAGTCCGACGGAACGACCCTCTACCTCACGCGCGACCTCGCCACCGCCCTCTACCGGAAGAACGTGCTCGGGGCGGACCTCCTCCTCTACGTCGTCGGTCGGGAGCAGTCGCTGCACTTCGAACAGCTGCGCGGCGTACTTCGCCGTATGGGATACCCCTGGGCCGCCGCGATCGTGCACATTCCTTTTGGCCTCCTCCGCTTCGGAGGCAAAAAGCTCTCGACGCGCCGCGGGCGGGTGATCTTCCTCGAGGAAGTGCTCGACGAGGCGAAGGCGCGAGCTCTTCAGATCCTCGAGGAGAAGAGCCCCCATCTCGCGGACAAGGAGGCCGTGGCCGAGGCGATCGGCCTCGGGGCGGTGATTTTCCACGACTTGCGGCAGAGCAGGTTGCACGACATCGATTTCGACATGGAGGAAGCCCTGAGCTTTGAAGGGGAAACAGGTCCTTACGTGCAGTACACACACGCGCGGGCGAAGAGCCTCCTCCGCCGCGCGGATGCGGCGTACGAAGATGTGCTTGCGGACGTGCCTTCGGACGTCCGGGGAATTAGCGATCGGGGGTGGGAACTGCTCAAGCTCGTCGCCGCCTACCCTCGGGCCGTGCGCAAAGGGATCGAACTCTACGAGCCGAGCGCCGTCGCCCGCCACATCCTCGATGTCGCCAAGGCCTTTAACCGCTACTACCAAGAAGAGCGCATCCTCGTCGAAGATGCCCAAGAGCGCCGGGCCAAGCTCGCCCTCGTGGCCCGCGTCGCCCGCGTGCTCGCTGACGGGTTGGAGGTTTTAGGTCTTAAGGTGCTCGAAGAAATATAGTATGCTTAGAGGTGAAGCGGCCGCGGAGATGTGCCCACGGTGCCGCGCGGGAGAAAGAAGAGGCGGGAGAAAGAAGAGGTGGTGGACGTGAAGAACGTGTCGCTCATCGTGAAGAAGCGCGTCCGCAGCCCCTTTTACGAGGCCGTCCCGCGCTTGGGGTTGGAGCGCTTCTACGAGGACGCCTACCGAATGCTGTGGGTTGAGGCGGAGCGCCAGCTCGGCCGTACGTTCACGCCGCAGGAGCGCGTGGACCTCATGAAGGAGCTCGAGAGCGTCGTCCACGTGGAGGTCGAGGGCGTCCACTACTTCTTCGCCCCCAGCCTAGAGGAATACTGGTACGAAGTGAGCGAGCTCATTGAAGAGCGGTTTCAGTGAGCACGACCTCCTTTCGGCCCCGATCCGGCGAAGGCGGGGCCGGGGAGGCGACACCATAGACACGGCCGGTGTGCGGTCCTCTCCGACGGGGGTGGGAAGCCTGTGAGCGGCGGACCACCCTCGTTTCGCATGCGGGCGATCGAGGAGTTTAACGTTCGAATTTCTGAGTTCGTTGTGCTATAGTAATGCGTAAAGGGTGTCCCGGTCGGGGGAGGTTCGCATGGACAACGTCGATTTTGCCGCCAAAGCGCTGGAAATCTTGGAATCCGATGCGGAGCGCATCATGCAGCTTATCCGCGTGCAACGGGAAAATCTCGTCCTCCCGAACTGTCCCCTCTATCAGGAGGTTCTCGATACGCAGATGTTTGGCCTTTCCCGCGAGGTGGATTTCGCCGTACGCCTCGGCCTCATCTCGCGTGAGGAGGGGAAGCGGATCCTCTACCGTTTGGAGGAAGAGCTCGCCCGTCTCGACGCAGAGGTTGCCCGAGACGAGAGCGTGTCTCGTCCGGATGCTGGGTGTCGACCGACTCCATGAGGGCGGTCGGCCAGCGCCTATCCGGTGTTTCCTTTTTGGCTGTGGCTCAGTGCGGTCGAAGCACGATGTAGATCGCGAGGGGAAGTAAACCCAACGCGAGAAAGGTTACGGCCCAAACCTGGGCTGTTTTTTGTTCGCGGCGGAGCGTCTGCCTCACGTTTCGTTTTTACAAGGGTGTGTGGGAAAATTAACGGTGCGGCATTCCGGTATAATGAAGCGAGAGCGGCAACGGCCGTCGCAGGCAAAGGAGGCCGACACATGCCGAAGGACACCTTCGGGAAAGAACCTCGAGACGAAATGGGGCGTTCGCTGGGGGAACATTCGTTGCATTCCGGTACACCGCTTGCGCATTCTAATAATAAGTATTCAAAAGATCTAGAAACAAAAGATCAAGGTGTTACTAAGGAAATGATTTTGCTCTTCGTCCGTCTTGCTATAGAGGATACGCCCGGAGCTTACCTCGCCGACGAGCCGTACGCGGGTGGCTGGGTGTACCGCCTTTGGGGGAGGCCCGCCGGGCCGGCGGTGCAGCTGCTCCGGGAAGACGGTCGGCTTTCCGTTTTCGTGCGCCTTGCCGTCGACTACGGTGCGGACATCCGGAGCGTGGCGCGCGAAGTCCAGAGGCGCGTTCGCGAAGACGTGGAGCGTCTTACGGGCTACGTTCCGGACGCTGTGGACATCTTCGTGGCAGATGTCCGCGAGGGAAAGGCTCGGTCTTTCGAGCCCACCGCACAGGACGAAGGTCGTTCAGCGGGAAACCCGGCGGAGCCGGGAGATCGCCAGGGCAATTCCGACCTTTCCAAGGCTCAATACGAGGGACGTTCCTCCGTAGCTGATAAAGGGTAAAGTCACTCCGGTGATCGGAAGGAGTCCCGTCACGCCCCCGAGGTTAAACATCGTCTGAATGGAGAGAGATGCGGCGATACCGTACGCCAACGTACGGGCAAAGGGGTCGTCCGTGCGTGCGGCGAGAAAAGCGATTCGGAGCACGAGGGAAGCGAGGAGGAAGAGGAGGAGCGAGCCGCCGATCGCGCCAAGTTCCTCGAGCACGACGGCGAAGATGAAGTCGTTGTGGGCGTGGGGGATGTAGTAGGCCTTTTGCGTGCCGTAGCCCAGACCTACGCCGAACAGCCCGCCGTGGGCGATGGCGTACAAGGATTGGATGAGGTGGTATCCACGCCCTTGGGGGTCTGACCAGGGATCGAGAAAGGCCAAGAACCGGTCCATTCGGTACGGAACGAAGAAGACGGCCAGGGCAATTTTTGCCACGAAGACGACGCCGACGGCCAGGAGGTTGCGGAGGTCGGCGCCGGAAAGGTAGAGGACGACAAGCGTCGTACCGAGGAGGATGGCCGCCGTTCCGAGGTCGTTTTCCAAAAGGACGAGGAAGGAAAGGCCTCCGCCGACCAAGAGCGGGGGCAGAAAACCCCCGCGGGACTGCGCGATCCGATCTCCCCGATTGGCGACAAAGGCGGCAAGGTACATGATGAGGGCGAGTTTGGCGAATTCGGAAGGTTGAAAGGAGAGGCCTCCGAACCGCAACCAGGAACGCGAACCGTTGATTTCCGTACCCACGTGCGGGATGAGGACAAGGATGAGGAGGGCGTAGGCCGCGACGAGGGCGAGCGGGGTGAGCTTTCGGAGGAAGCGGAGGGGGGTGTGCATCGCCACGACGAGGACGATGCTCCCGAGTCCCGCCCAGAGAAGTTGCCGCTCGGCCCAGCTCAGGGCGCCGGGTTGCAAAAGGAAGCGAAAAGCGGACGTCGCTTCGGAGGACTGGGAGGGGGCGGGAAGTCGCACTTCCGGAAGGCTGGCGCTCCACACCATCGTAAGGCCGAAGATCACGAGGAGCACCGTGAGGAGGAGGAGGACGTAGTCTGGACCGGGCGATACGGCCGTTTGCTTTTCCGACCCGGCGAATCCCTTTCGCGGCGACGCGGAAGAAAAGGGAATTACCGTAGCGGGGTGTTCACGGGGGAGACGTCTGGGAGAAATCGCCTTTCACCTCTTCGGCGAATTGGGAATTCGGCAAAGACGTCTACGGAAGCTTTACGGCGATGTATTCGCAGTCGAGGTCGTCGTGCACCATGCATTTTTCCTCAATCAGGTCGACGCGGCCGCCGATCGCTTCGAGGATTCCTCTTAGGTATGCCTGGTGCATCTCGCAAATCACGGGGTAGTCGTGGATTTGCTCCATGAAAGGGCAGTTGCGTACGCGGAAGCGGAACATGGGATCCTGTACTTCAAGAACTTCGGGGTAGAGATCTTGCTTTTCTGCGATGCAGATGGCCGCCTCTACAAGCCGGGGGAAGGGTTGGTCTTGTGCTTGGAAGTTTTCTTCCTGGAGGTAGCGGTGTCCTACTTCGACGCCCAGGCGGTATCCCTCTTCGACAAAAGCCTTTTTCGCCTCTTCCCCGAGGCGGTCGAGCGTCCGCATCGCTACCTCAGAAACGAATGCGTAGTCCCGTGGCGGAAAGGACACGGCTTCGCGCTTAAGGGTTGGGGAATAGACCTTCCCCGGACGTCCGCCTTTTCCGGACTTTTCCGCACGGGACGTGACGAGGTTTGCCTCTTCCAGCTTCGTGAGGTGTAGGCGGGCGACATTGGAGTGGATCCCAAAGTGTTCGGCAACTTGGGTAACGGTGACCCCCTCTTTGTTGGCGAGGACGTAGCGGTAGATGTTGTAGCGGGTCGGATCGGAAAGGGCGCCTGTAATTTTCAGAACTTGTTCACTCGCCATGGTCGATCTTCCTTTCCTTCCGTTGTAGATCGCCTCTCCCCTGGGTAGATCGCCTCTCCCCTGGCCCGGACGAGGAAGCGCTTACCCAGTTGTTCCAAATAAAGTATTTTACATCTCCGGGGGGATCCACGACAACTCATCATGCCTAGGGTAGTATATACGATGGAAACCAGGAAAACAAGCATGATCTGGTAAATAAATGTTTTAACTTTTCACGGGCGCCTTGACGGCCGAAAAGGGCGAGGCTACAATACATTGTAGCGAGTATAGTTCTCAATCCGTTTTTCAGGCCGATGAGAACGCCGGCACGGCCTGTACATCACATTGTCTCGGGCCGCGAGAGCGAACGAGAAGGTGGGTGAAGAGATTGGCGCCGCGCCGAAAGGCTAAGGTGATTTTCTACACGTACCCGAGCTGCACGTCGTGCCGCAAGACCAAAGAATGGCTCAACCGCCACGGGATCCCCTACGAGGAGAGGCACATCTTCCGAGATCCGCCATCCCCGGAAGAGCTCAAGGAGATGTTTCGCCTGACCACGGAAGGGACGGACGAGCTTTTGTCTAAGCGCAGTCAGGCCTTTAAGTCGCTTGACATAGACATCGAAAATCTTCGCTTTACAGAGCTTCTCGAGCTCCTCCACCGCGAACCTCGCCTCCTTCGGCGGCCGATCATCACCTACGGGGATCACCTGATTGTCGGCTACGACCGTGAGGCCCTGGAAGTCCTGCTCGCTTTGGCGTGACGCGGAGACGTCGAACAAATGGGAAATTCGAATGAACGGAAGGGGTCGCCGCCTGTGCGGCGACTTTTTTCTGTGTATACCTTCCCTTTCTTTTTTCTTGTGAGGCAACGGCGGGATTCATGTGTCGGATGCGAAATTTCCGCGCCAAGGGAGGAGTTTGCCCGCGGATGACGAATTGTGCCTAGGAAAGAGTGTTTGCGGAAAGGGGGTCGACCGTGCCGCAAGTTGTGCAATACGTTTTGGCGGCGTTGGTCGTCTTCCCGCCTCTCGGCTTCCCTTTTGTGTGGCTCGTCGCGTATTACATCACGCGTTCCCCCTCGGAGGCGCGGGAGTGGGCACTCGGGGCGACCTCGCTCCTCTTCTTACTCGCGGACTTTGTCTTGGGAGAGGTCGTGCGCTGGGGAGGGTTTGGGCGGTTTGTCTTTCTCTTCGGGTTTTTGGCCTCCTTCGCCGCCCTCGTCATCTACGGGATGCGGCGCGGACGGAGGGTGAGGTTCCCCCTCGGCCGCGTGGCCTTGCGGCTGGGGCTTTTGTATTTCGGCGGCGTGTACACGCTCCTCGTCTTCGTGGGAATCTTGGTCACGGCATGGAACTTGTAGCACAAGGGAGGTAGGGATACGGCCGTGGACCTCGGCGAACGCAAGCTCCTCTGGGTAGAACGCTTCATGCCCGTCCTCAGGACGCTTCGGGCGGAATTCGAACGCACGCGCCCTTTTTCTGGTCTCACGATCGCCATCGCCCTACACCTCGAAGCCAAGACGGCCTACCTCGCGGACACGCTTCGGGCGGGTGGTGCGGATGTCTACCTCGCGAGCTCCAACCCCCTCACCACGCAGGACGACGTCGCCCGGGCTGTGGCGGCGCGTGGCGTCCGCGTATTCGCCCGCCGGGGGGCTACGCAAAAGGAGTACGAGGCGTACCTCGAAGAGCTCGTCCGAGCCTGTCCACACCTTCTCGTAGACGACGGCGGCGACCTCGTCCACCTCCTGCACACGCGCTACCCGGAAATCGCCGCGGGCGTGATCGGCGGGGCGGAGGAGACGACGACGGGAATTTTGCGCCTAGGGGCGCTGGCGAGGTCGGGACGCCTGCGCTTTCCCATGGTCCTCGTGAACGACACGCCCACGAAGCACCTCTTCGACAACCGCTACGGCACGGGACAGTCGGTGTGGGACGCCTTCGTTCGGACGACGAACCTCCTCGTTGCGGGGAAGACCGTCGTCGTCCACGGCTACGGGTGGTGCGGGAAGGGCGTGGCCCAGCGCGCCCGCGGACTCGGGGCGGAGGTCGTCGTCACGGAAGTTCACCCCGTGCGGGCTTTAGAAGCCCACCTCGAGGGGTTCCGTGTTCTTCCGGCCCTCGAGGCGGCGGCGATTGGCGACGTCTTCGTCACCGTGACGGGAAACGCGCGCGTCCTCGGACGCGAGCACTTCGCCCGCATGAAGGACGGGGCGTTCCTCATGAACGCTGGCCACTTCGACGTCGAGGTCGCGGTTTCCGAACTCCGGGAGATGGCCGTTCGCATAGACGAGGACGTGCGGCCCAACGTGGACGCGTACGTCCTCCCGGACGGGCGTACGCTCTATCTCCTCGGCAAGGGTCGGCTCGTAAACCTCGTGGCCGGCGACGGCCACCCGGCGGAGATCATGGACCTGAGTTTTGCCCTGCAGGCCCTCTCCCTCCTCTACCTCCGGGAGCGCTACGCGCGGGAAGGGCGGCTTGCTCCGGAGCTCTTGCCCGTACCGCCGGAGGTAGACGAGGAGGTAGCGCGCCGGAAACTCGCCGCCCTCGGGATCGCGATTGACCACCTCACAGAAGACCAAAGGCGTTACCTCGAGGGAGAGGAAGCGTAAGGTTTGGTTCTCCCTGTTTCCCTCGGCAACGCGCGGGATTTCCACACATCGGATAAGCAAACGATCGGACCGCCCGGGAAGCCCTTCCCGGGCGGTATTTTCGTACGCGGCTCGGGGAAGGATTTTTTGCCATGGCGCCGAAGAACATAGCGTAGGTGGGGTAAAGTGGGGTAAAGTGGGGAGGTGAGGGGGATGTTCCTCGGGGAGCACCGGCACGTGCTCGACGAAAAGGGTCGGCTCACGATTCCCGCCCGCTTCCGCGAGGAACTGGGTTCGCCGTTCATCCTCACGCGCGGACTCGACGGCTCCCTCTTCGCCTACCCCCTCGGCGCCTGGCGCACGCTCGAGCGGCGCCTGCGCTCCCTTCCCTTTACCCGCAAAGACGTCCGTGCCTTTACGCGCCTCCTCTTTGCCGGCGCTGTGGAGGTGGAACCCGACCGTCAGGGCCGGATCAACATCCCGCCCAACCTCGCGGCCTACGCCGGTTTGACGAAGAACGTCGTGGTCGTAGGGGTTTCCGCGCGCGTGGAGATTTGGGACGAGGCGCGCTGGGAGGCGTACGTCGCCGAAGGCGAGGCGAAGTACACGGAACTCGCCGAGTCCCTTATCGATCTGGACCTCGACGAGGGGTGGGAAGATTCCGGCGCGGACGTCCCGTAAGGAGGCGTGCGCGTGCACATTCCCGTCCTCCTTCAGGAAGTGGTGGAGGTTCTCGCCCCCGCTCCCGGGAAGATCTTCGTCGATGCGACGGTCGGCCTCGGGGGGCATGCGCGGGAGATCCTCGCGCGCTTGGACGGTGGGCTCCTCATCGGCATCGATCAAGATCCGTCGGCTTTGGCCCGTGCGGAGGTTGCCCTGGCCGAGATGGGGGGGCGTTTCATCCTGAAGCGCGCGAACTTTGCCGACCTCGAGGACGTCGTGCGTCCTTTGGTACCCGAAGGGGTAGACGGAATTCTCTTCGACCTCGGAGTCTCCTCCCTCCAACTCGACGAGGCAGAACGGGGGTTTACCTACCGCGCGGACGCCCCGTTGGACATGCGCATGGATCCCGAGGAGGCGGTTACCGCCGCCGACCTCGTCAACACCCTCTCCGAAGACGAGCTCGCTCGCATCCTTCGTGAGTACGGGGAGGAACCCTTTGCCAGGCGCATCGCCCGCTTCCTCGTGGAGGCACGGGCGCGCTCGCCCATCACCAAGACGGGAGAACTTGTGGACATCGTGAAGGCCGCAATTCCCGCCCGCTACCGCAGGCGGGGAGGGCATCCGGCGCGCAGGACGTTTCAAGCGCTCCGGATTGCCGTAAACGACGAACTCACCCGCCTGGAGACTGCCCTCGAGCAGGCGATCCGCCTCCTTCGTCCCGGCGGCCGCCTGGCGGTGATCTCCTTCCACTCGCTCGAAGACCGACGCGTGAAAGAAGCCTTTCGCCGGGCGGTATACGGTCCGGAGTCGACCGCACCGTACTCCGGTGCCCCGCGTCCGACCTACCGCCTCCTCTTGCGAAAACCCGTAACGCCGACGCCGGAAGAGGTGGCGCGCAACCCCCGTGCCCGGTCGGCGAAGCTCCGCGCCCTGGAGCGGGTCACGTGATCCGCCGCCCCGAGTTCGTGGTGCGATCCCTTCGAAACCGATGTACCTCGACGAGATGGAGGGAGGGTTTGTCGTGCACCCCCCGCTTCGAGGATCCGCGGCTCTCCGCGCCCGCCCTGCAGAATACGATCCTGTCCCGACACCGCCGCTTCCGCGGTCGCCTCGCCGCGCGCGTCCTTCGGGGTCGCCGGAGGCGAAGCCGACCGCCCCTTCTTCCGTACCCTTTTCGGGAGCAGAAAAACGCACCTACCTCGGGTACGCGGTATTGGCGCTCCTCGTCGTCTTCGCCTATCTCGCGCGCATGGCCTACCTCACGGGGCTCGGCTATGAAGCGTCTCGCCTCGAACGGGAAACGGCTGCCCTGCGGCAGGAAGTGGACCTCCTTACGGCGGAGGTCGACCGCCTGAAGTCTCCCGAACGTCTGCGCGAGGTTGCCGCGGGGCTCGGTTTGGAGAAGAACGCGGGAACCGTGGTGCGCGGCGACGGGTCGCCCCAAGGTGCGGCCCAACTTGGCGACCGTCGTCCCCCAACCGGTTCGCCCGTCGTGGCGCGCGTCTCGCCGACGCAGGAGGGAGAGCCGGACGCCGTTCGTCCGGAGACGCGGCCGTGACGCCTTTGGGGGACGTCGGCGGGGGGAGGCGCCCGGGGAACGCGCACCGCGCGCTCCGCACGGCCGCGTACTTCTTGGGCGTGTTTGTCGCCTTCCTCGTCGCTGTGATTGGACGCGTCTTCTACGTACAGGAGGTGTGGGGCCCCCAACTCCTTCACGCCGCCACCGAACAATGGGTTCATTCGCGCGAAGAAGAGGCACCCCGCGGATCCCTCTTGGACCGAAATGGCGAACGTCTCGCGTACGACGTTCCCGCCTTTGACGTCGTCGCCCTCCTCGATCCCCGGGCTCCCGAACACGTCGAGGACCTCGAGGCGACGGCCCGCGTCCTCGCCCGCGGGCTCGACGCTCCCGAGGAGGCGATCTTGAACACGCTGCGGGAAGGGCGTAAGCGGGGAAGGTACCAGGTGGAGTTCCGCCCCTACGGGTGGAAGCTCCTCCCGCACCGCAAGGAAGCTCTCGAGGAAGAGCTGCGGCGCGCGGGCGTTCAGGGGATCGTCTTTCGCCCCGAGGTCGGACGGTACTACCCCAAAGGCGAGTATGCCGCATACCTTATCGGCTACGTAAACCGGGATGGGAAGGCGGAGTACGGCCTGGAGGCGGGATTGGATGCCGTACTCCGCGGCACGCGGGGAAAAATTTGGGTGTCCACAGACAACCGCGGCGTACCCCTCCCCTACGCCGAGGTCCAGGGCGATCCGCCGCGTCCGGGAAAGGACGTCGTGCTCACGATCGACGTCCGCCTGCAGGCGATCCTCGAGGAGGCGCTCCGGGAGGCGGACAAGGAACTCCACCCCAAGGGCATTTGGGGCGTGCTCGTCGATCCGTGGACGATGGAGGTGCTCGCGGCCGCCACCCGTCCGACCTTCGATCCCAACCGGTACGAGGCGATTTCCGAGTACACAAACCCCTTCGTGGGCAGGCTCTACGAGCCGGGTTCGACCTTTAAGGTGCTCACTCTCGCCGCGGCAATCGAAGAAGGCGTGTATCGCGACGACGACACGTACCAGGCGGGGGTGTATGCGCGTCCGGAAATCTCGCCCCCGATCCGCGACTGGTCGGACCCAAGGGGATGGGGGAAGATCACGCTGCGCGAGGGGATCGTTCGCTCGAGCAACGTCGCCGCGGTGATCCTCGGGTACGAGCGCCTGGGACGGGAGCGGCTTGCCTGGTACGAACACGCCTTCGGCGTGGACGAACTGCCGTTTTCGCTTACGGGACGGGCTCCGCTCCCCGGATCGGCGCGTGGTCGGCTGCCCGACTTTGCCGCTGCGCCGCCGCGCGACGTGGCGACGACGACGTTCGGGCAAGGACTCGAAGTGACGGCGTTCGGCCTCGTCCGTGCCCTTTCCGCGGCGGTGACCGACGGGGTACTGCGCGATCCCGTGCTCGTGAAGTGCGTTCGTGACGCCGACACCGGGACGTGCACTTCCCCCACGGCCTCTGAAGGTCGGCGCGTCGTTTCGCCGGAGACGGCGGCCAAGGTGCGGGAGATCCTCGCCGACGTCGTAGCCCGACCCGAAGGTACGGGACACGCCTACGCCGTGGAGGGTTACCGCATCGGCGGCAAGACGGGTTCGGCGCAAAAGGTCGATCCCCGCACGGGAAAGTACGAAGCGCGACGTTACATCTACTCCTTTTACGGATTCCTCCCCGTAGACCATCCCCGATTCGCCCTCTACATCGCCGTCGACGAACCAGAACGGCCGGCCGAGGGGAGCGGCGAGGTCGTCGCCCCGATTTTTCGCAAGGTCGTCGAGCAGGCGGCGCCTCTACTCGGCGTGGAGCGCGAAGGGATGGGTTCTCCCGCCGGCGAAGGTCGGTAGGCGCTTTCGTGACAAGCCCTGCAAAACGCCGTACAATGGGGGACGGTAGGGGAAAGGTCGAACTGGGATTCCCGCACGTCGGTCGACCGTCGCCTGGGGTCGGCCGGAGGGAGGAACGACTATGCGTCTCGCCGAACTCCTCGCGCCGCTCCGCGTCTGGAGGGCGCGGGGGTTTCTCACCGTCAACGTCACGCACATCACCGACGACTCGCGGGAAGTCCTTCCTGGCAGCCTCTTCGTCGCCCGCCGGGGCACGACAGGCGACGGGCACGCGTTCATCCCCGACGCCATCGCCCGCGGCGCCGTCGCCCTCGTCGTCGCCATGGGGCGGGGGGAGGAAGTCGTACGCCGCGGTGGCGTTCCTGAAGGCGTCCCCATCGTCGAGGTTCCCGACCCCCACCAGGCCCTTGCCTTTCTCGCCGCGCGCCTGTACGGCGACCCCACGTCCCACCTTCGCGTCGTCGGCGTCACGGGGACGAACGGGAAATCGACCGTCGCCTACCTCGTGCAGCAGCTCCTCGAGGCGGCGGGGATCCGCACGGGCCTCGTGGGTACGGTGTTCGTCGACGTCGGCCGCGGTCCCCGCCCGGCGCAGCTCACGACGCCGGGCGCCGCCGAACTTCAGCGCCTCTTCCGCGACATGCGGATCCACGGCGTGGAGGCGGCCGTCTTCGAAGCGTCTTCCCACGCCCTCGACCAATGCCGGATACGGGGAGTTCGTCTCACCGCTGCGGTCTTTACGAACCTCACCCAGGACCACCTCGACTACCACGCGACGATGGACGCGTACGCGGAGGCCAAGGGCCTCCTCTTCGCCTTTCTCGGTTCGGAGGCTTCGTCGGAAAAGGCGGCAATTGTCCGCGGCGACGACCCCTACGCGGAGCGGATGCTTCGGCGAAGCGCCGTACCTGTGTATACGTACGGCTTCGGACCGGAAAACGCCCTGCGCGCCGTCGACGTCCGCCTTAACGCCCAAGGTGCGACGTTCGTCCTCGAGGCCTACACGGGCGAACGCCTGCCCGCGCGCCTTCCGCTCCTCGGCCGCTTCAACGTGGAAAACGCCCTCGCCGCCCTCGCGGCGGCCCACGCCCTCGGCGTTCCCCTCAAGGAGCTCGTGCCCGTCCTCGAGTACGTCCGTCCCGTGCCCGGCCGTATGGAGCGGGTGGAGGCTGGGCAGCCGTTTACGGTGCTCGTAGACTACGCCCACACCCCCGATGGGTTGGAAAAGGCCCTTGGCGCCGTCCGCGAGTGGACCGAAGGTCGGGTGATCGTCGTCTTCGGCGCCGGTGGCGACCGCGACCGCACGAAGCGCCTGCACATGGGCGAGGTCGCCCACCGCCTCGCCGACGTCCTCGTCGTCACGAGCGACAACCCGCGGAGCGAAGATCCGGAGGCCATCGCTCGGGACATCCTCGCGGGAATTCCGGATCCGCCGGAACGGGAGACGTACGTCGAGCTTGACCGAAAGCGGGCGATCCGCGCCGCAATACGCCTCGCCCGTCCGGGGGACGTCGTGCTCATCGCCGGGAAGGGGCACGAGCGCGAGCAGATCGTCGGCCGCCTCCGCATCCCCTTCGACGACCGCGAAGAGGCCCTCGCCGCCCTGAGGGAGTTGGGGGGTGCGGAGGATGCCTGAGTGGCTGCTCGCCTTTTTCCTCGCTGCGACCCGGGCGGAATACGCGGGGGACCTTCCGCCCGAGGACGTGCGGGTGCGCGGCGTCGTCCACGATTCCCGTGCCGTCCGTGGTGGCGAGCTTTTCGTTCCCTTACCGGGAGCCCGAACGGATGGACACGCCTACGTCGCCGACGCCTTTGCCCGCGGCGCCTCGGCGTCCTTCTGGCGTCGGACTGTCCCCGTTCCGGGGGAACTCCGCCGGAGGCCGCTCCTTTTCGTGGACGATCCCCTCGTCGCCCTTTGGGAGGCATCGCGGGCGCACCGCACGCGCCTTCGCGGCCGCGTCGTCGCCGTGACCGGATCCGTGGGCAAGACGACGACCAAGGACCTCATCGCCCGCGCCCTCGCCGCCCGCCTGACCGTCGCCTACGCGCGGGAAAGCTACAACAACCACATCGGCGTACCGCTCACCTTGCTTGCGGCGGAGGAAGACGCCCACGCCGTCGTCCTCGAGATGGGGATGAACCGCCGCGGAGAGATTGCCGAGCTTTCCCGCCTCGCGCAGCCGGATGTCGCCGTGATCACCCTCGTGGGGGAATCGCACATCGGCCTTCTCGGCTCGCGCGAGGCGATCGCTGTGGCTAAGGCGGAGATCGCCCTCGGGATGGACGAGGGCGGACGGATCTACGTTCCGGACGACGACCCACTCCTCCCCAAGACGGCCTACCTCTTCGCCTTTCCCGGAGAGGTGCGCACCGTAGGTCCGCGGGGAAAGGACCCGGGCGGGCTACTTGAAGACCGGGGGCTGGACGGCTTTCGCATTTGGGCGGAGGTGAACGGGGGGCGCGCGGAACTGGACGTTCCGCTCCCCGGAGCCTTTGCCTGGCGCAACGCCCTCTACGCCGTTTTCGTCGCCCGCGACTTCGGGATTCCGCCGGCGGAAGTCGGGGCGGCTTGGCGCGAACTCGAGCGCTCACCCATGCGCCTCGCCCCACGGCGCACGCCGCGAGGGGCGCTCGTCCTCGACGATACGTACAATGCCGCCCCTACGTCCATCCGCGCCGCCGTGTCCGTACTCGCCCGCGTTCACGCGCGCGAGCGCGTGGCCGTCCTCGGCGAGGTGGGAGAGCTCGGCGAGCACGCGCCGCGGCTTTACGCCGAACTCGGGGAAGCCCTTCCCGTCGAGGGAATCGTCTACCTCCTGTTCGGTTCCGGGCTCGCGCCTCTCGAGGCGGCGCTCCGCGCCCGCGGCGCCCGCGTGTGGCGTACGGAAGACCCAGAGGCGCTCTTGGTGGAGGTCCGCTCCTACGATCGACCTGATACGGTTTTGCTCTTCAAGGCGTCGCGCTACATGCGCTTCGAGCGCTTCGTCCAAGCCCTTCTCGCAGGAGGGTCGGGGGAGGGGGGACCGACCGGTGGTTGAACGGGTCCTCCTCTTTGCCATGGCCACGTCCTTCCTCGCGACGCTCCTCATCGGTCCCGCCGCGATTCCCCTTCTCCGCTGGCTCAAGGCCGGCCAGTCTATTCGCGAGGAGGGGCCACGCTGGCACGCCAAAAAGAGCGGCACGCCGACGATGGGCGGGCTCATCTTCCTTGGCGGCGCGCTCTTCGCCCTCGCCTTCTTCGGCCACTGGACGCCGGAGACGGCCTTCCTCCTCGTGGCGACGCTCGGGTATGCAGCGATCGGCTTCGCCGACGACTTCCTCAAGGTCGTCTACCGGCGCAACCTCGGCCTCACCGCCCGCGACAAGTTCCTCGCCCAGCTCGCCCTCGCCTTCGCCCTCTTCCTCCTCCTCGCCGCGACGGGTCGGCTCGACCCGCGGGTATTCGTCCCCTTCATCGGCGACGTCGCCTTAGGACCCGGTCCCGTCGCCTACGTCCTCTACTTTGCCTTCCTCCTCCTCGTCTTCGTCGCCACGACGAACGCCGTGAACATCACGGACGGACTCGACGGTCTTCTCGCGGGATCGGCAGCCATCGCCTTCGGCGCGTACGCCGTCCTCGCTTTTGGGCGCGGGCACTTCGAGGAGGCGCTTTTCGCCGCCGCGCTCGTCGGGGCGCTCGTGGGCTTCCTCTTTTTCAACGCCCACCCAGCACGCGTGTTCATGGGCGATACGGGTTCCCTCGCCCTGGGAGGTGCCCTTGCGGGTCTCGCCGTCCTCACCCGCACGGAGCTTTTGCTCGTCCTCTTGGGCGGGCTCTTCGTCGTCGAGACGCTTTCCGTGATCCTTCAGGTGATCTACTTCAAGCGCACGGGCGGAAAGCGCCTGCTTCGCATGTCTCCCTTGCACCACCACTTCGAACTCGTCGGCTGGAGCGAATGGCGCATCGTCGCTACCTTTTGGGCCTTCGAGGCCCTGTGCGCCGCCTGCGCCCTCACGGTGGAGGTGCTCGCCCGATGACGCGATTCCCTATGGGATCCATCACCTCGCCGCACGACCGGGGGTGGTCCGCCTTGCGGCGGCGCTACGCCGGGCGGCGGGTTCTCGTCCTCGGCGGCGGCCGAAGCGGCGTCGCCGCCGCCCTCCTTCTCGCCCGTGCCGGAGCCCGCGTCGCGTTGAGCGACGTGCGCGAACGTCCGGAGTTCGCCGAGCTCGAGCGTGCAAAGGTTTCCGTGCGCATTGGACCGCAAGGGGCGGAGTTGCTCGAAGGGGCGGAGGTCGTCGTAAAGAGCCCTGGACTTCCCCCGGAACATCCGGCGGTGCGGGCGGCGCGCGAACGGGGGCTTCCCGTGGTGTCCGAGGTCGGTCTCAGCCTGCCGCTCTTGCCGCACCCCCGCGTGGCGGTTACGGGTTCCAACGGCAAGACGACGGTCGTCCTCTGGACGCGCCACATCCTCGCCGTCGCCGGTTGGGAGGCCGTTGCCGCGGGAAACGTGGGCGTCCCGCTCTCGGGCGTCGCGGGCGAACTCTCTCCCCGGGCGCGTCTCGTCGCTGAGCTGTCGAGCTTTCAGCTCGAGGACATGCGCCTGGCGAATGAAGCGTTCCGCGCGGAGGTCGCCGTGCTCACGAACCTCTACCCACACCACGTCGACTACCACGGCTCGCTGGCCGCCTACGCTCAGGCCAAGGCGCACCTCTTCGCCGCCCAAGGGCCGGGGGATGTCGCCGTCGTACGGGATGCCCTCGAGACGCTGGCGCTTCTCGAGGGACACCGTGGCCGTCGTCTCCTCGTCGGCCTCCGGCGGCCGGACGCCCCGTGGGCGGCGTTCATCCGGGAGGACGGAGAACCCCGCCTCGCCCTCGCCTTCGGCGCCGCGGTGTTCTCCCTCTTGCCCGTGCGCGCCCTCCCCTTGCCCGGACGGCACAATGCGGAAAACGCCCTCTTCGCCGCCGCCGCGGCGCACCTCCTAGGCGCTAGCGTCGACGCGCTCGTCGAGGGACTTCGCACGTTTTCCGGCGTACCGCACCGCCTCGAGTATGTAGGCGAGTTTTCCGGCGTACACGTGTACAACGACTCCAAGGCGACGAACCCCGAGGCGGCGGCGACGGCCCTCGCCGCCCTCGCCGGTCGCCCCACAGTCCTCCTCGCCGGCGGTCTGGAACGCGGGGAGTCCCTCTCCCCTCTCGCCCCGTACTTTGCCGGGCGGGAGGGAGACCTCCGCGCCCTCGTCGCCTGCGGAGAGATGGGCCCGCGTTTGGCCCAGGCAGCGCGGGAAGCGGGCTTGGGTTCCGTCCACCTCGTCCGCACCCTCGCCGAAGCGGTCGGCCGTGCGCTCGAGCTCGTCCGCCCCGGTGACGTCCTTCTCCTCTCTCCGGCGGCGGCGTCTTGGGACCAATACCCCGACTTTGAGGCGCGTGGGGAGGAGTTCCGTCGCTTGGTGCGCGAGGCGTTTGCCGCATCTTCGTGACCGGGAGACGCCGTACAAGGGAGGAGCTCTCCGTGCATTCCGCCCTGCGACGCCTCGCAGACCTCGCCTTTACCCGGGTGCGCTTTCGCGAACCCCTCGCCCCGTACACAACCTGGCGCATTGGCGGGCTGGCCGACGCCCTCGTGGACGTCGGTACACCGGAAGAGCTCGAGCGCCTCTTCGCCTTCCTGCGGGAGGAGGGGATTTCCTGGTTCCTTTTGGGGCACGGTTCGAACGTGCTCTTCGGCGACGGCGGGTTTCGTGGAGTCGTTTTCCGCCTCGTGGGCGCATTCCGCACCCTCGCCGTCTCCCCCCAGGGCGGGGACATCTTCTGTCCTCCCGGGACGGTTCTCGTGCTCGCCGGCGGTGGGGCGTCTCTTCCCGGCCTTACCTCCCTTGCCGCACGCCGGGGACTTGCGGGACTCGAGTTTGCCGGGGGGATTCCGGGGACGGTCGGGGGGGCGGTGGTCATGAACGCCGGAGCGCACGGCGGCGAGGTGAAGGACGTCCTTCGCTCCGTGCGCCTCTTCACCCCCGACGGTCGCGAGGTCTTGGCGGGACCGGAAAGCTTAAGGTTTTCCTACCGCACGTCGACCCTCCAGAGGGAACGGGCGGTCGTCGTGGAGGCGGCGTTTTGCCTTCGTCCTGACGACCCCGAAGAGATTCGCGCACGCCTGGCCGCCTTTCGCGAACGGCGCGCGCGGACGCAGCCCGTCACCGCCCGCACGGCGGGAAGCGTCTTCCGCAACCCGCCGGGAGACTACGCAGGCAGGCTCATCGAGGCCGCCGGGCTCAAAGGCCTTCGCGTCGGCGGCGCGGTCGTCTCGTCCGTACATGCGAACTTCATCGAAAACGTAGGCGGCGCCACGGCCCGAGACGTGTGCGCCCTGATCGATCGCATCCGGGACGAGGTGTACCGGAAGTTCGGCGTGCTCTTGGAGACGGAAGTCGTGGTGGTGGGGGAGGGGTGAGCCGTCATCTTTCTTCGGGATCGTTCGGGAGGAGGAGGCGCCGTGCGCAGGAAGCTTCGGTTCTTCATCGCGCTCTTCTTCTTCGGTGTCGCCGCTCACGCGTACGCCTTGAGCCCCTATGCAAAGGTCGGCTCGGTCGTCGTCGACGGCACCGTGCGCGTCCCACGGGAAGAAGTTCTCGCGCTTTCCGGCGTGCGCGAGGGGGACTTTTTGGGGCGGGCCCTCTGGGCCCGCCGCAACCTCCTGGCGAGCGGGGAGTTTCGCTCCGCGTCCGTTCGGTGGGCGTTTCCCAACCGGATCTTTCTGAGCGTAGAAGAAGAGGAGGCGGTAGGCCTTCTCGCGGAAGGGGGGACCTTGTTGGCCAACGGCCACGTCTCGCCCTTCGTTCCCCCGGGGTCGGAAGGGTCTTCGCGTGGGGATCGGGGCGCGTCGCCGGTGGACGAGCCCCCAAAGGACGCATTTCCTTCTTTGCCGCGCCTCGTGGACGTCTCCCGCGACCTCTTTCCCCGCCTTGCGGCGGAGCTCGCCGCAACGCCAAAGGAAGTGCGTACGACGATCGCCGAAGTGCGCGGGGTGCCGCGCGCCTCCGATCCGGAAGCCTTGCACCTTCGCTTTCGCGACGGACTCGTTGCGGAGACGACGCTGCGCCACATGGGCCGCATGCTCGCCTCCTTTCCTGCTGTCCGCCGCGCTCTGCCCGACGCCCCGAAAGGCGTGCTCTACCTCTACCCCGAGGGTGTCTATTATTCCGAACGCCCCAGCTCCTTTTAGTTCCCCTTCTCTGCGCGGTATGAGGCAGGAATTGCCCTTTTCGACGTGGAACACATACGGATGAGCCGGAAAGGAGGGGGCGGGCGGTGGTATCGCGCAGCGTCATCGCCGCCGTTGACATCGGCACCCATCGAGTTCGTGTCGTCGTCGGGGAGCGCCGCGGCTACGCCTTGTACGTCCGCGGTGCGGTGGCGACCCCGATCGCGGAGACAACAAAGTCGCGACCGCGAGAGGTCTTAGACTTGCTCCCCACGCTGCGCCGCGCCTTGGAGGAGGCGGAGACCATGGCGCGCGCGACCCCGGAGGTGCTCGTCGTCGGCGTGGGGGGAGCGGAGGCGGAAATCGCCCCCGTACGCGTGTCGGCGCGGCGGGACCCCCGGACGGCGGTCGACGACGCCGAGGTGGAAGCCCTCGTCGCCGCGGCCCAGGGAGAAGGGGCGGGGGCGTACGTCCCCGAAGTTTTCCCGCGGCGGTTCCTCCTCGACGGCGTCCAGCTCGCCGACCCGCGAGGCTACGTGGGGTACGAACTCGTCTTCGAAGGCTGGCAAGTACGCGTTTCGGAGGATGTCCTCGAAGCGTACCGGGATTTCCTCAACCGGCTCGAGCGCAAGGCCGTCTTCCGCTTTCGCCCCTTTGCTGTCCTCGACCTCCTCACGCACGCGGAAGAGCAGCGCGAGGGCGTCGCCGTCGTGGATGTGGGCGGCTGGAACACGGAACTCATCGCCGTGAAGGATGCGGAGCACCTCGTCGTCGAATCCTTTCCCTTCGGCGGTGCCTACCTCACGCGGGACGTGGCGCACGTTCTCGGGATCTCCCTCGCGGATGCGGAACAGCTTAAGCTTGCACACGGCGTCGCCCACGTCCAGGAAGCGGCGGACGTCGAGGTCCTCTCTTTTCCCTCCGAGAAGGGCGAGGTGAACCTCCGGCAGACGGAGCTCGCCCAAATCCTCGAAGCCCGTCTGGAGGAAATCCTCACCCTCGTGCGTTCGCGCCTCGAGGAGCACGCGTTGGATCCTCTGCCCACGTACGTCTTTACCGGAGGGACTTCAGCCCTTCCTGGATTTACGGAGCTCGTTCGCCGCCTCTTCCCTGGTTCCGTGCGCGTCGGGCATCCCCAGTACATGGGCGTACGCCATCCCTCCTTGAGCGGCGCCGTCGCCCTCCTGCACGCCGAAGCCCTGGCCGGACTTGCAGATGAAGGGTTTCGCCGACACAACGGAATTTGCGAAGAAGACTGGATTCGCCGCGTGCGCGAGTGGCTTCTCGAACGCTTTTGACCTTCCGCGGAGGCGTTCGACCGCGAAAGGGGTTTCCTGCGGAACCGAAGACGAGGTAAGATAGATGGAGTAGGAAGAACCTCCAGAGTTGAAAACATCGGATCGACTACCGATACGAGAAGTAGTTTGGTCGTCGTGTCTACGGGTGTACGAGACGGGAGGCTATAGAGATGCTCGACCTGGAAATGGAAAAAGCCGTTCCAGCCGTCATCAAGGTTGTGGGCGTCGGAGGCGGCGGTTCGAACGCCGTAAACCGGATGATCGAAAGCGGCCTTTCGGGCGTAGAGTTTATCGCCGTAAATACGGACGCACAGGCTCTTTCCCTGTCCAAGGCGGACGTAAAGCTGCAAATCGGCGAAAAGCTCACCCGCGGTCTCGGGGCGGGGGCCAATCCGGAGATCGGGAAAAAGGCGGCCGAAGAGTCGCGCGAGGCAATCGAAGCGGTCCTTCGGGACGCCGACATGGTCTTCGTCACCGCGGGCATGGGCGGCGGTACGGGCACGGGAGCCGCCCCGGTCATCGCCCAGGTGGCGAAGGAGCTCGGGGCGCTCACGGTCGCCGTGGTGACCAAGCCCTTCCGCTTCGAAGGGAAGCGCCGCATGCTTCAGGCGGAAGCGGGAATCGCAAACCTCAAGGAGCGCGTAGACACGCTCATCGTCATCCCCAACGAGCGCCTTCTCGAAGTCGTGGACAAGAACACGACGATCACCGAGGCGTTTCGCATGGCGGACAACGTCCTCCGCCAAGGCGTG
>Ga0209836_100008_pt1 | contig 67260 bp, 68 predicted proteins | sample ElbSprsedimmetaG_FD_184147 | JGI IMG/M metagenome (GOLD analysis project Ga0209836, IMG submission 184147) | Hot spring sediment bacterial and archeal communities from California, USA to study Microbial Dark Matter (Phase II) - Elbow Spring... ... | reverse complement strand
ATCGGTCGTCCCAGGGCGTCCACACCGGTCGGCTCCGACAGGTGAGAAATCGTGACGGCCATGCGGAATGCATGCCCGTCGAAGGTGATCTTCAGGTTGGGGTTGCCGCCTTTGGTGCGGTCTCCGCTGTAAGACCACCGCAGGCAGGCGGAAAAAAGCCGCATTTCGGTGGCCAGAGGATCTTCTTCGCCCCGGGTCCACTTTTCTGACCGAAAGGACGGGTAAACTTCGGGAAAGAATTCCCCGATGATCGTGAAGCTATGCTTCACGGCCACGACGCATCAGCTCCTGAAAGCCCTGAATGATCCCTTTTTTCTCCCACTCCCGGAGACGGTTGGGGTGCACGCCGAGCCTTTTCGCCGCTTCGCGTATGGATAGAAGTTTCATGTCTTCATAGTATCAAAACAGTGATTTACAGTCAAGAACAGGATGGTTATTTGAAGCTGCTACATACCTCCTTTTGTTTCCCTTTCTTTTTGCTTTCGCCTGTGCGAGAGGGCGAAGGCACAAAACGATCTGCACGGCTCCTAGGTTTCGGGTTCTCCTTCTCGCAAGAAGCGTACGCGCCGGCCTTCGAGGACGAGCCCTTCGCGGAGAATACGGGAGAGCACGGCCGGGTAGAGGCGGTGTTCGACGCGCTTGATCCGCGCCGCCAACGTCTCCGGGGTGTCCGTAGGTCGTACGTCCACGGGGCGCTGGGCGACGATCGGGCCCGTATCTACGCCCTCGTCCACGAGGTGGACGGTCGTCCCGGTGACCTTGACGCCGTAGGCGAAGGCCTGCCCGACGGCGTCCTTTCCCGGAAAGGCGGGGAGAAGGGTGGGATGGAGGTTGAGGATTCTCCAAGGATAGGCGCCGAGAAGTGTAGGTCCTACGAGGCGCATGTACCCCGCGAGGACGAGCCATCGCGGGGCGAAGGGACGCAAAAAGGCGAGAATTGCCTCCTCAAAGGCCGCCTTGTCGGAAAACTCTCGCACCGACCGGGCGAAGACCGCCCGTCCCAAGCGGCGAAACTTCCGCACAACGGGGGCTTCGGGCCGGTCGCTCACGAGTGCGACGACGCGGTAGACCCCTTCCTTCCGAACGAGTTGTACGGCGTTGGATCCCTCCCCCGAGGCGAAGACGGCGACGGGCACCGGCTCCGCTCCCGGGTGCCACTCCGGCGGGATCTCGAGGCGTTCGGCGCGTTCTTCTCCGGACACGGATTCCCCCTCCCTGAATTCTCCCTCTTCGGCGCTTCTCGCCGCCCGCAGCCGTCGTCGTATCGCGCGAACGCCGTGGCGGGGCTAAAAGGGCGGTTACGCGGGAAGGTCCCCGGCGCACCGGAAGCGCACGGCGGCCTCTTCCCCACCGCGATCCCGTTCCACGAGGCGCCCGAGAACGACCGGCCGTTCCCCGAGGGCTTCGAGGGCTTGCCGCACGTCGCCAAGGCGTTCCGGAGAGACGACGAAGACGAAGCCGATCCCCTGATTCCACACGGCGTATGCCTCGCGGTCTTCGAGGTTTGCAGCCGCCTGCGCGCGCCGAAAGACTTCGGGAACTTCCCACGCGCCGAGCACGACTTCCGCCGCGAGCGTGGAGGGAAACACGCGGGCGAGGTTTTCGGGAAACCCCCCACCGGTGATGTGCGCGGCGGCCTTGGCGCCCGCGGCAAAAGCCGCCGCGGCCTGACGGACGTAGAGCCGCGTCGGCACGAGGAGCTCATCGGGAGTGAAAAGGCTTGGATCGCGGGCGAGGAGGGCACGGAGCAGGCTGTAGCCGTTTGCGTGAAAGCCGGAACTCGCGAGGCCCACGAGCAAATCACCAGCAACCGGCGTCGGCCGTGCGAGGGAGGCGCGGGAGGCGACGCCCACCGCAAATCCCGCGAGCTCGAGGGATCCTTCCGGAAGCATCCCCGGAAGTTCGGCGGTTTCGCCCCCCAGAAGAACCGCTCCGACCTCGCGTAGGGCGTCGACCATGCCCGCGACGAGGCGTTCGATTGCGTCGGGGTCGAGGCGCCCCATAGCCACGTAGTCGAGGAAGAAGAGTGGCCGTGCCCCTTCCGCCGCCAGGTCGTTCACGTTCATCGCCACGAGGTCCCAGCCGGCAACCTCGAGCCGACCGTGGGCCTGGGCGAGAAGGAGTTTCGTACCCACACCGTCGGCCGAGGCGAAGAGCACGGGGTCATCAAGCCCCTCCGGAAGGCGGATCGCGCCGGCAAAGGCGCCGATGCCGCGCAAGACTTCCGGTCCGTGCGTTCCGCGGACGAGTTTGGCGACGCGTCGGACGACCTCCGCACCCCGATCGAGGTCGACGCCGGCGCGGCGGTAGGCTTCGGCGGAACCCGATTCGCGTGCCCGCTCCATCGCTCATATACCTCCTTCCTGAATGTTCGGTCGCCCGCACCTATCCGTTCCTCGGAACGAGGCAGGCCGTGCACACGCTTCCCCGGGGAAAAAAGGAGGCAAAGGTTTCGAAGTCGAGGTAGGCGAGGGAATCCGCGCCGATGCGCGCGGCGAGTTCCTCGGAAGACATCGCGCCCATGGGCGGAGTCTTCGGGCCAAAGAATCCGTACACACAAGGCGCGGTCACCGGAGGCGAAGCGATGCGGACGTGAACCGCGCGCGCCCCCGCGTCGCGCAAGAGCTTGAGGAGGCGCGCCGCGGTAGAACCGTACACGAGCGAATCGTCCACGAGGGCGAGGCGCTTCCCGTGCACGAGCTCGCGGACGAGGGCGAACTTGGCCTCGAGGACGGCGTCCCGTTCCCCTTGGGCGAGGAGGAAGCTCCGGGGTGCGGCAGGGGACTTTACGAGTACCCCTTCGAGCGGAAGTCCGAGGGTTTGGGCGTACCCGAGCGCTTGGGGAAAGGCCGTATCCGGGGCGTACACCACCATATCCGCCTCCGCAGGCGCCCGGCGGGCCAACGCCTCTCCCAGGCGCTTCCGCGCCGCGTATAGGCTCGTGCCGAAAAAGCGGCTGTCGGGCCGGGAGATGTACAAAAGCTCGAAGGCGCATATGCCGCAGGCAAAGGGATGCGCCTCGCTTCGGGATCCTGCCTCCCCAGGGAGGGGACGTGGGATGTAGCGGATCTCGCTTCCGTTCCACCGCCAGCGGCTCACCTGTCCGGCCCGAACTTCGGAGACGGAAAATCCCAAGGCTTCCAAAGGAGACGTCTCGCTCGCCAACGCTACGAGATCCCCCTTGCGCCCCACGAAGAGGGGATACACGCCGGTGGCGTCGCGGACTGCAGCAAGCCCGTCCCGGTCCACCATGACGGCCGCAAAAGGTGCAGGCAGAGTAGCGGCTCCAAGGCGGCCTGCAAGGACAAAGCGGACGCCCTCGGCCTCTTCAGGAGGCAGCGCCCCGAGGTAGGCGACGGCCCCCTCGCCCGATGCGCCGTTCGCGGTCGGAACGTCGATCCACCCACCGCCTTCGGCGAGCACGAGCGCCAAAGTCCCCAGCGCACCGCCTCCCAGGGGGACGGGAGAGCACCCGCCGACCCCTACAGTCGCACCGCTCCCACCGCCCCGTCCGGGCACCCCCACGTTGGCCTCGGGGACGGAAAGGCGACGCTCGACAGGGGTGAGCCCGAGGACGTGTCCGCCGCGGTGTAGGAGGGCGTGGACGGCACGCGAGGCGAGGAGTTGGAGGTCTTCGGCGGCCGACGGCGCCCCCTCCTCTCCCCCGATCGGGGGCAAGTAGAGGGCGAAAAGCCCCCCGCCTTTCACGGCGATTCCCTCTCCCGAGAAGGCTCACGGTCGTCTCCCAAGGAGGACGGAGGGGACACGAGGCCGAGGAGGGCGAGCTCGCGGGAGAGCCAACCTCCGATATCCTCCGGCCCGAGGCGCACGGAAATTCCGCCGATTTCCACGCCCTCCCGCCGCACCTCCCCCAAACGGACTACCCGAAGACCCTCGCCGCGCGCCCGCGCGCAGAAGTCGTCTGCGGCCGCCCGCCTGACGACGAACACGCCGTAAGCCCCTTCGCCGAAGAGGAGGGCCAAACCTTCTAGCGCCGTGCTTTTGATCTCGCCGAGGGCGACGCCGCTTGCCGAAGAGGTCGCCATCTGGAGGAGTGTGCCAAGGGCCCCGCCTTCGCGGACGGCTCGTGCCGCGAGAATCCCGTGGCGGAAGGAGTCGTCGGCGTACAGGCGCGCGAGTGTGGTGCGCAGGCGTCCTTCCCCTTCGCGTTGTGGCGCCAGGGGGATTCGGCTCAAGCGCGCGAGGATTTCCCCCGCCCGTGCGCGGAGTTCCTCCGCCCCGTAGGCCGCGGCGAGGAAGGGAAGGAGGCGCAAGGGACCGCTTCCTACCAAGAAGACAGGGGCTGCTTCGTCTATCGCTTCCTCATCCCACGTTCCGGGAACGGCGGGGCGCGGCGAAGAACCAAAGGCCACGAGGAGCGGGGTGGGGAGAATCCCCCGTTCCGCCGTCTCGTTGTACAGGCTTACGTTGCCGCTCACGAAAGGCACCGAAGCGGCGCGCGCCGCGACGGAAAACCCGAGAGCTGTCTCGACGAGCGATCGGTAAACGTCGTCTCGCTCTGGCGAGCCAAAGTTTAGGTTGTCCGAAAGTCCGAGCGGCCTAAGGCCGCGTACCGCGAGAGAACGGAGGACGGAAAAGACGGCCATCTGGGCGGCACCGTAGGCGTCCAACGCAAAGGCGTTCCCCTCTCCTGCCCCGCTCATCCCCCATACGGCAGGAGGTTCAAAGTCCACGTCCACGAAGGCTACGTCGTCGAAGGCCCACCCCCGCAAAGGAGACTCCGCCCCTTTCCCGTTGTCCGGCCGGACCTTCTCTCTCCTTCGGACGAGGCGCCGCGGAAAGCGGGGCGAGGTGATGTACCGCTCTAGGAGATCCCGAACCGTCGAAACGTCAAGGGACACGAGGCCGACTTGGGCGAGGATTTCGCGCTCCTCAGGAAAAACGAACTCCTCTTCCGCCCACTCCTGCCGCGCATCGGGGAAACCCCGCGGTACGGCTTCCCGCACCTCTTCGGCCGCCCGGACGGAGGCGAGCACGTCTTCGCGCACGACCGGGGCGACGTCCGTAAGCTCCGCCAGAGGAACCTCCGCGAGGAGGGCATCGCCTAGGCGGACAGCAAACGTGCCGGAGGAAACGAGGCGCCCCACGACGGCCGCCGGCACCTGGTGCGTGCGGAAGTGGTTGAGAAGGTCCTCGACGTGCGCCGGATCGGCTACGACGAGCACCCGTTCCTGCGTTTCCGCAAGAAGGAGGACCTCCGGAGGGAAATCCCGCATGCGAGGAACGTGTTCGAGGTCGAGGACGACCCCGCCCGGGCCGCGGCTTGCGAGCTCGGCGGCTGAACCCGCCACACCCCCTGCACCCATGTCCTGCACGGCGACGACCCACCCGCGGCGGGCGGCGGCGAGCAGGGCGTCCATCACGCGCCGGCCCATCTGCGGATCCGCAGGGGGGACGAGGGGCGGGGCATCGACGGAACCCATCTCGGCTTCGGGGGACAACGCCTCTTTGGAGGCGAAGGCGCGGGAGGCAAAGGCCGCAGCTTCGTACCCCGCTCCGTCCACGGGGCGACCCGCGTACACGAGCACGTCCCCGTCCTGCCCGCCGCGCGCAGAAAGGCGGGGGCCTACGATTTCGCCCAAGGCGAAGACGTTGACGAGCGGGTTTTCCGCGTAGGAAGGATCCGCGGCGTACTCCACGTACGCACCCTCGCCGACGCCGAATTCGGCGACGTACTCCGCAAAACCCCGGACGAGCGTGCGCGTGAATTTCACGTCTTCTGCCAAGTGCGCGGGCCCAACGCGGAGAAACGCCGCGGCGAGCCGTGGCTCCGCCCCCATCGTAAAGACGTCCCGGTACAGGCCGCCGATCCCCGTGGCCGACCCGGCGTAGGGGTCGATCTTCGACGGGTGATTGTGGCTCTCGATCTTAAACGCAGCCGCGTTTCCGTCTGCGCCTACCACACCCGCGCCCTCGCCCGGCCCGACAAGGACATGGGGACCCTCGCGCGGCAAAAGAGCCAGAAGGCGTTTCGTGTGGCGGTAGCTCATGTGCTCGGATGTGAGGATCTTCTTGAGGGCGGCGGCGATCTTCGCGGCGGTCGTCTCCTCCTGCGGAGTGCGCTCAACCTCTGCCATCCTCGCGTCCTCCCGTATGGATCGTTTGGGCGTCCGTCCAACTTCTTACGGCGAAGCAAATTCGGGAAACCGTTCGGCCAGGCGCCGGTAGACGAAGGCGTACCCTTTGAGGAGGTCGCCCAAGTCGCGGCGAAAACGGTCTTTGTCGAGCCGCTCGCCTTCCTTCGTCCAAATGCGCATGGAATCGGGTGAGAGTTCGTCGGCGAGGACGATTTCCCCGTCGGAAGTTTCCCCGAACTCGAACTTCACGTCCACGAGGACGAGGTCGACGGCGGCAAAGATCTCTCGAAGCGCCTCCGCGGCGCGCCTCCCCTCTTCCTTGAGGTACCGGAGGACTTCCGGGGACGCGAGGCCGAGAAGGGCGACGTGGTCTTCCGTAAGCAAAGGATCTCCGAGTTCGTCCGACTTGTAGTAGAGTTCCACGAGCGGAAAAGGAAGCGGTTTCCCCTCCGAAATGCCCAAGCGACGGCTCAATGACCCTGTGGCGAGGAAGCGCACGACGACCTCCAGGGGGATGATGCGGACGCGGCGCACGAGGTGCTCCGCCGGCGCGAGTTCGCGCAGGAAGTGCGTCCGAATCCCCTTGGCGGCCAAGGCGCGGAAGAGGAGCGCGCTCGTCCGCGCCGCGAGTTCCCCCTTTCCCGGAAACTCCTCGCGTTTCACGCCGTCCCCCGCCGTCACGGCGTCGGTAAAGACGACGCGCACGTGGTCGGGATCGTCGGCAGCGAATACCTTCTTGCTCTTCCCCGCGTAGAGGGGCGTCCCAAGGCGTTCTCCGGCACCGGCTTGGGTGGAGTTGTGCTCGTCCATCGGATTCCCTCCTGTTTCGAGTCGAGCGGACGAAACGGCGACATGAGGGGCGTCTTTCGGACGGAAGAAGGGGCGCTACGCCTGACGCTACGCCTCTTTTTCCGCGAACGTCGTCCCGAAAACGCGGCGGTACCGCTCCGATTCGTGGCGGAGGAAGTGCCGCACGAGGGCGTCGAAAAGGCGCTCTTCCGCCTCCGCCTCGTCCCCCGAGGCGACCTCGGGAAAGACGCGTTCTACCGCAGCGCGGAGTGCGGAGTCCTCGAGGATGCGCCGGAGAAACGACGGCGGCCCCTCGAGGGCGCGAAAGGCGAGCTCCTGAAGGCGCGCGTACGCATCCTCGCGGCGGATCCCTTGGGCGACATAGAGGTCGAGGAGAAGGGAGGAGGCAAACAGGCCGCCCGTGCGCCGCAGGTTCTCCCGCATGCGCTCTGGGACGACCTTGAGGTGTGCGAGAAGTTCACACATGCGCCAGAGCATGTAGTGGAGGACCGTCGTCGCGTCGGGAAAGATCACGCGTTCTACGGAAGAGTGGGAGATGTCCCGTTCGTGCCAGAGGGGGACGTTTTCGAACGCGGCGAGCATGTAGCCCCGGAGAAGTCGCGCCAGGCCGGAGACGTTTTCAAAGCCCACCGGGTTCCGTTTGTGCGGCATCGCCGACGAACCTTTCTGACCGGGGGAAAAGCCCTCCTCCACCTCCTCCACTTCGCTCCGGGCGAGATGGCGCATTTCCACGGCGAGGTGTTCGAGGGAAGTGCCCAGAAGCGCGAGGGCGGCGAGGTATTCGGCAAAGGTGTCGCGCGGGAGGACCTGCGTCGCCACAGGCGCCGGCTCGAGGCCGAGGCGCCTAAGCGCCGCCTCCTCGATTTCCGGGGGAAGGTGGGAAAACGCCCCTACGGGGCCGGCGATCTTCCCCCGCGCCGCACGCCGTGCCGTCGCTTGCAGGCGTTCTTTGCCGCGGTGGAGCTCGTCGTAAAAGCCGAGGAGCTTGAGGCCGAAGGTCGTCGGTTCCGCCGCCTTCCCGTGGGTACGGCCGAGGACAGGAACGCCGCGGTAGGCGAGGGACATGTCCCTGAGGAGCTGCAAAAGGCGGTCAAGTTCGGCGAGGAGGAGCTCGGAAGCCTCCCGGAGGAGAAGCGCCCACGCCGTGTCTACGACGTCAGCACTCGTAAGCCCGTAGTGTACCCATCGCCCAGCGGGGCCGACCTGCTCGGCGATGTGCTCGACGAAGGCGATCGTGTCGTGGCGCGTGCGCGCCTCGATTTCCGCGATGCGCTCTGGGTCGATGCGCACCCCCCGTTTGAGGACGACGAGGTCTTCGTGGGGGACGACGCCCGCCTCGGCGAGCGCCTCGAGTACGGCGAGCTCTACCCGCCACCACGCGTGAAACCGGTTTTCTTCGGACCAGAGGCGCGCCATTTCCGGTCGCGTGTAGCGCGCGAGCACCTTCTCCCCGCCTTTCTCTAGAATTTTCCGCCGATGGACGCCCGCCTACTCCTCCGCCTCGCGCCTGAGGTCGCGATCGCGGGCGCGGATTTCCTCGCGCCGCGCGGCGCGATGCGAACGAAGCCGTGCGGCGAGGTCGGGATCTTCCAAAGCGAGGATGTGCAGGGCGAGGTAGGCCGCGTTTTCTCCGGCGTTTACCCCAACGGTCGCCACGGGAACGCCTGGAGGCATCTGGGCGATGGACAAGAGCGCGTCCACGCCGTGGAGCGGGCCCACGGCAAGAGGCAGTCCGATCACGGGGAGGACGGTTTGGCCTGCAACCACTCCCGGGAGGTGCGCCGCAAGACCTGCGGCGGCGACGATCACGCGCACCCCGCTCCGCTCCGCTTCGCGGACGATCGCGAGGACGTCTTCGAGATTCCGGTGGGCAGAAGCGATCCGGACGTCGCCAGGTTCGCCAAATCGGTCCAAGACGTCAAGGAGCGGCCGAACGCGCTCGAGGTCCGAAGCACTGCCCAACATACAGAGAACGCGCGCCAATCTCCATCCCTCCGCAGCGAAAGGGTGGCCCGTGCGGGAAAGCGCCGGCAGTTTTCCAGAATCGGCAATAACCCCGAACAATCCCAAGGTATTGTACCACAATTACGGCTTAAAATGCGAACTCGGACGGGAGATAAAAAGAAAACGTTAGGCGTTTTTCCCCTTCCGGGAAGGCGGGGGGACTCGCATTGCCCTCGCATGTTTGATAGGCTACAGGTGCCTACCCGTACGCGGGAGGGATTTCCATGCGGCGGACGATCGTACGCCTGATCGCAGTGTTCGAAGAGGCCCTTGCGGTGATCATCATCCTCGCCGTAGCCTTCGAAGGGATCGCGATGCTCGGCGACCTCTACCGCTACGTGTCCACCTGGGAACTGTCCACGCACTTCCCACAATTTCTCGCCGACGTCCTCTTCTACATCATCGGTCTTGAAATCGCCCACCTCCTCATCAGCCGAAGTCCCGTCCTCATGCTCAACGTCCTCATCTTCGCCATTGGCCGAAAGGTGATCATCCAAACCGAGACGGTCTGGGAAATGCTCGTCGGTTCCTTGGCGATCGCCCTCCTCTATGTCCTCTACCGCATGTTCACCCACGGAGAGGCGTCGCCCCCCAAACCGCTTTTTTCCTTTTCCTGGATGCGCGGTCCCGCCCCCCAAAAGGAAGAGGAAACGAGCGAATCGGGGAAGGGAACGGCCGAACACCCTCCCGCAAGGTAAAGAAAACGGTGCATCACTCCCACTCAATCGTTGCCGGCGGTTTGTCCGTAACGTCGTAGACGACGCGGGCGACGGCGGGAAGTTCGGTCGTGAGCCGGTGGGCGATCCTGCGCAGGAGCTCGTAGGGGAGTTCGGCGGCGCGGGCGGACATCGCCTCCTCGGAAACGACGGCGCGGACGGCGACGACTTCCCCTTCCCGCCTCCGTCCGTCCTTTGCCCCTACGGTTCGAATCCCCGGAAGCACAGCGAAGTACTGCCAGAGGGTGGGGGCTACGTCCGACGCGCCGAGCTCCTCGCGCACGATGCGGTCTGCCTCCCGGAGGAGCTCAAGCCTCTCCGCGGTGACCTCGCCGACGACGCGGACGGCAAGGCCAGGACCGGGAAAGGGTTGGCGCTCCACGAGAGAAGCGGGAAAGCCGAGGTGGCGGGCGATCTCTCGAACTTCGTCCTTGAGGAGCGATCGCAAGGGTTCTACGAGCGTAAAGGACACGCGTTCGGGCAACCCCCCGACGTTGTGGTGCGCCTTGACCCCTCCGCGTCCCACGCTCTCGATGAGGTCGGAGTAGACCGTACCCTGCACGAGGTACTTAACGTCCGGGATGCCGGCAACCTCCCGTTCGAAGATGCGGATAAACGTCTCGCCTACGGCGCGGCGTTTCGCCTCCGGGTCGACGAGGCCACGAAGCGCCGCGAGAAAGGCATCCCGCGCGTCCACTCGGCGCACGGGAAGGCTGAGGATTTGCGTGAGCGTGGTGGGAACCTCTTCCGCCTCTCCCGCGCGCAAAAGTCCATGGTCGACAAACAAGGGCACGAGGCGATCCCCAAGGGCTCGGGCGACGAGGGCAGCAGATACCGCCGAATCGAGTCCGCCGGAAAGGGCGACGACGGCCCGACCTTCTCCTAAGTGTGCAGCGAGCTCTGCGACGCAGCGTTCGGCAAACGCGACCGGCGTGTAGGTCGGACCGCCCCCGACGAGTTCGCTGAGGGCGGCGAGAAGCCGGGAAAACCCTTCGTCGTCGGAAAACGAGACAAAGGCGTTCTCCCGCGTTCCAGAGGAAAGCGTCTCTCCGTCCGGCGGGGCCGCTCCTTCTTCCCGCAGCACGGGGACACCCGCGGTTCGAAAGCGGGAAAAGAATTCGCGTTCTTCCGAGGTCCAAAATCCCTCCCCCGTCCGGGGAAGCACGAGGGCGGCGGGGAGGTCGTCGCGTTCTCCCGGAAGCGGAAGCTCCGCATAGATCCCCGCCCGGCGCAGGCGGCGAAGGAGGCGTTCGTCGGTGGTAAAGACGAGAACCCACGGGCGGAAACGGCAGGTGACGAGGGACATGGGGTGCTCCTCCCCTACGGCGGTTTTCCTTACGGGTTTACGGAAGACGGAGGGCGGGGGCGAAACGAGGGGACGGCGCGGCAAAGGTACCGCCACAGACAGCGCGGAAGGTGGCGGCGTACGCTCGCCGCAAACTCCCGCTCACGCGCGAGAAATTCCGCATCCTCCCAGGACGGAGGTCCGTAGTAGACGGCAAGGTACGCTTGCGTGAGACTCCGAAACGAAACCTCTACATCTCCCCGAGGCAGGCGGGCGGCATACGCCCCCACGGCCTCGCCGCGTTCCCTGGGGCCGCCGCACAGCCCAACGATCCACAGGGCCCTACGGTACCTCCGCCGAAGCGCTTCCCGATCGAGGGTGGGCGAGCGCCTCCCCCATCGGCGGTGGAAAAAGGCAATCCCCGCCACGAGTCCCGTCACGAGGAGGGCGAGCCCCCCGAGAACCGATGTGCCCGCCGGCGCAAAGATCGGGGAGGAGGAGGTTCCGTTTTCGGATGGCCCGGGCGCTTGCGTGTCCTTCCCGGTTTCTGAAAGCGGCGCGGGCGCAGACGGCGAAGGAGGCGGTACGGGCGCGTCCGCAGACCGTGCCGTCGCTTCGGGGACGGGCGCCCCGGGAGTGACCTCGAGCGGGACAAACCCCAGCCCCTCGAGGTACACCTCCGCCCAGGCGTGGGCGTCGCGGTCGCGCAGAACGACGTGCAGGCCTCGGAAATCGGAGCTCACCTCGCCAGGGCCGTACCCCACGGCAAACCGAGCGGGAACTCCGGCCGCACGAAGGAGGACCACGGCGGAGGAGGCAAAATGCTCGCAGTACCCGCGGCGCGTCGTGAAGAGAAACTCCGCCACGTAGTCTTCGCCCGGACGTACGAAGGGGACGTCCCACGTCTCGTAGGTAAAGTTTCCCTCGTCCCGAAGGTACGCCTGCACGCGCCGGGCGAGACGCCACGCCTCTTGGGGGGTCTTCGGCGGGCGATCTCTCCCGAGAGCCTCGAGGCGTAGACGGGAGGCCAGCTCGCGCACCGAGGGAGGAAGGTCTTGGGGGAGTTCGAGGGAGGTCGGCGGAGGGGGCGGCGTGGAACGCGGAATTGCCTGTGCGAAGGGAGACGCCTCGAATTCCGGCGTGTAGGGGACGGCGCGCACGGTGTACGGGACGCCGATGGGGACTCCCTGCCACGACCCGCGTCCGAGGAGGTACAGGGGGTGTTCAGCGCCTTCAAACGAGGCGTACGGGCGCTCGAGCACACCCGGAACGGGAACGTCCCTGAGACGCGCGACGATCTCCAGATCGACGCCGGGACCCGAGGGGACAGCGAGAAGAGGAGCGGCGGGAGCGTCGGGCGCGACCTCCCAACCCCTTCCCGTGTAGACGTCGTAGGCGGCGGTGCGCCAACGCGTCGGAACCGGAGAACCTGCAGGTAAAGAGACCGTCGCGTGCACCTCGCCGTAGGCCACAAAAGGGCCGCCCAAGGGGTGAACCGCGGTGGACGTCCCCGGCGCAGGAGCCCGCGCCGTACGGGCGGAAAAGCGTTGCGTGAGCCCCGGCCACGGGTCGTCCCACGCGGGCGGCGGTTTGGGGAGAGCCGCGGCGGTGCCCAGCACGCTCGCCCCAAGGAAGAGGAATACGAAAAACGCGAGAAAGGCTCTACGGGGGACGAGGAGCCGCAATCCCTCGGCCGTAGAGAGCAGGTAGAGCACGGCCGCGCCGACGAGGCAAAAGGTGAACCCCGGCTCGGAAAGCCCGATCGCCTCTCCGGAAAACCCGAGGTACACCTCGCCGACACCCACGAGGACGAATGTTAGGAGTACCCAAAAGAACCCCAGACGGCGGAGGGAGCGGTTGGCCAAAAGATACATCCCTACGATCGTGAAGTCGAAGGCGAACGTCCGAAGTGCCGGAAACGCATCTTCCCGCCAAAGCGCGAGGGCGACTTCCGGTCCCTGGAAGAGCGCGGCATACCCGACCTCTGCCTCGCGGAGAAGGGCGGAAAATCCCCGTTCTTCCGGAAAAGTCCCTAGGGAGTAGGCGATCGTCGCAACGCCGGCCAAAGCACGAACTACAAAGGAGGAAGGGACGCGAAACGGCCAGAGCCCGCCGGCGGCAAGGGCGAAAAAGAGGAGCGCGTAGTGGTCCAAGTATCCCCGCTGAACATGTCCAAAGGCGGTGAGCGCAGCAACAGCCGCAAACCCTAAAAACGCAAGGGAAGCCCCCTCCACGAAGGAAAAAAGCCAACCTTCCGGAGCGCAGAGGAGAGATGAACGACGTGCGGGCGTCGGGGAAGTCATGTTCCTCCCTCCCCGTGTCCCCGAAAGGGCGGCCGCGACGCGAGTCGGACCGGACGGAATACGCGCACTTCCGCCTCCCAGAGCGAGGCCTCGCGGAGCTGAGGCGCGGTTGACATTTCGCGAAGAAAGGCCGTGCGCCGCAGCGGTCCTCGTACGCCCGCCTGCGGCGAGAATTCCGGTGCGAGTACGGAAAGAAGGAGCCATTCGCGATCCGGAACGAGGTTCCGGCGCGAAGCGGACAAAGAGGAAGACGAGCCAAGGCGGGGAGGCCCCGCAAGAAGGAGCCCCGCCTTTTGGGCATCTTCGAGTTGAGCGAGGGCCTGTACCTCATCCGGTCGGAGGGCGGGGTAAGCCGCTACCCGAACGGGGCGACCGGCACGGACAGCAGCGAAGAGGGTGCGTGCGGCATCTTTTAGCATCCGTTCGATCGACCCGGAGAGATGCGAATTCACGCCTCTGCGCCCCCGATCGTTTTCCCCCAGAGAAGGGGAACGTCGGTCGAGAAGGAGAAACAAGGGGCGACGGCGAACCTCGCCGCCGCGCACCCAAAGACCGCGGCCGCGGGCAAAGGTCTTCCACACCACGTGGCTCAACGGATCCCCAGCGCGATAGGGGCGGAATCCCGCGGGATCGACAACTGCCTCCGCGGAGGAGACGCGGGAGGCGCCCTTCAGACGCGCCGGCAGTGCGGGGAGGACGGCGACGTAGGCGGCGCGTTCCGGAGAAAGAAGAGAGAACCGGTTTCCGTAGAGAAGGGCGGCAGAAGACAGCCGCAGGCGGAGCCGGTAGGCACCGCGGGGAAGATCTACGAGCAAAACCTGAAAGGGAACGCGCCGGCGAAAGGCCGCAAACTGCGCCGTCCGGACGTCGCCGCGTTTCTCGCCGAATGTGAGGGAAACGAGGGAGAGGTCCACAAGGAAGAGCGCGGGGGGCGGCGGAAGGGAAAAGCGCACCTCTCCCTGCAGGGAGAGGCTCTCGCCATGAAATACGGGGCGAGAACCCGGCAAGAGGACGGCCCGTGCGGTGAGAAAGGCGGTGGCACGCCATGCTTCGTACGCGGCGAGGAGCGAAAAGGCGTAAAACACCGTATTTGCCAAATTTCCGCCGACGAACTGGCGGTAGGCGTAGAGGGCGAATACCCCGGCGACGAGGGAAAGGAAAAACGCAAAGGCGCGCAGGGCTTCACGCCAGGTGCGGTGCACGGTGCACCCCTCCTCGATCAGCGCCGCCGTTCTTCCGGCAAGGGGGTCGAGCGGACGACCTCCGCGAGAAGGTCCCGGACGGCATCTGCCGAGTTCGCTTCGTCCGCAAGGAGGATTCGATGCCCCCAGGCGTGCGGGAGAAGCCGCTGAACGTCCTCCGGAAGGACGTACTCGCGCCCTCGGAGGTAGGCCCACGCCCGCGCGAGGCGCGCAAGACCCAAACTTCCCCGCGGGCTCACCCCCAGGAGGACCCGGGGGTGCGCTCTCGTCTTTCGAGCCAGGGCGACGACGTAGTCGGCCACGGCCTCGGAAAGGTACACGGCGCGCACGCGGGCGATGTGCGCCGACAACGCTTCGGCGTCCAACATCTCGGGAAGATCTTCCGGGGAGATGGGCTCTTGGGTGAGGAGGGCACGTTCCGCGGCGGCCGGAGGGTAGCCGAGGCTTAGGCGAAGGAGGAAGCGGTCGAGCTCCGCCTCCGGAAGCGGGTACGTCCCCTCGAGTTCCACGGGATTTTGCGTAGCGAGGACGAAGAACGGCCTAGGAAGCGGGTACGTCCTTCCTTCTACCGTAACCCGACGCTCCTCCATCGCCTCGAGGAGGGCCGCCTGCGTCCGCGGCGAGGCGCGATTGAGTTCGTCGGCGAGGAGGACGTGGGCAAAGATCGGACCGCGGCGAAATTCCGTCTCCCCACGAGGCGAAAGGTATACGTAGCCCGTAAGGTCCGCGGGAAGGAGGTCGGGGGTAAACGACACGCGGGCAAACGAAAGGCCCAGAACCCGGGAAAACGCGCGAAGGAGCGTCGTCTTCCCTACCCCGGGCACGTCCTCCACGAGAACGTGACCCTCGGCGAGGATAGCGGCAAAGAGGAGTTCGAGCACATCGCGCTGCCCGTAGTAAACCCGTTCCACCTGGGCGAAAAGGGCGGAAAACTCTGTTCCCGCCCTTTCCGCCGCGCGCTCCGGCTTGTCCATACGCGGACCGTCCTTTCTCTGGGGCCCCCGGAAGGAGCGGTTCGCCTTTAACTTTACCCTGGAACGAAGGCCGAGGCAAAGGGAAAGTCCACCCCCTTCCGGACACCTTCTGCGAACTCCCGATTTCTCCCGCGCATACCCTGAGGCGAAAGCGGAATCGGGAGGGATGGGCGTGGAGCTCTTCCTCATGCTCCTTGGGTTTACCTTCGCCTCCAGCGTCGACAACTACGCCGTGGCGATCACCTACGGCCTCCGGCGCGTGCGGATCCCCTTGACCTCGAACCTCCTCATCGCCGGTGTCGCCTTCCTCTTCAGCGCCGCGGGAATGTCCTTTGGCCTCTTCCTCAAAGAGGTGCTCCCCGACCTCCTCCCCACCGTGCTGGGAGCGGCAATCCTCGGAATCCTCGGCCTCCGCGTCGTACTCCTCGCCTGGCCCCGAAACCGACGAACGGCCGAGAAACCTAAGGAAAAGGGCGAAACGAAAGTCTGGACCTCCCTCGAAGACGTCTTCCACTCTCCGGACAGCGTGGATCGCGATGGAAACCGGGTCATCGGGTGGGGGGAGGCGATGCTTCTCGGTGTGGCCCTCTCGGCAAACGCCCTGACGAACGGCGTGAGCGCGGGCCTCTTCGGCCTACCCGTCCTCCTCCTCTCCGCACTCACAGCCCTGGGGAGCTTCGTAAGCGTTTGGCTCGGTGCGCTCACCGGCGAAACCGTCGCCCGCGTGCGCGTGGGTCCCTTCACCGTAGGGCAATTTGGAACGATCCTCTCGGGCGCCCTCCTCCTCCTCATCGCCTTTTTCGCCCTGTGGGATTGAGGAAAAAACGCGAGGGGAACCGGGAGAAACCTCCGTTCCGTAAAAAAAACACCCCCGGAGGGTGTCCGGGGGTGTCGCCCTTCGGGGCGATTAGAAGTCCATGTCCGGCGGTGTGGGCATGGACTTCTCCTCTTTTTCGGGAAGCTCGACTACGGCGGCCTCCGTAGTGAGGACCATCATCGCAACGGACGCGGCGTTCTGCAGCGCAGAACGGGTGACCTTTACGGGGTCGATGATCCCCGCCTGGATCATGTCGACCCACTCGCCGGTCGCGGCGTTGTACCCAATGCCCGGCTTTTCCTTCTTCATCCGTTCCACCACGACCGCGCCTTCCTCACCCGCGTTGGAGGCAATCTGCTTGGCGGGCTCCTCGAGGGCCTTGAGGACGATCCGCACGCCCGTGAGCTCGTCGCCCGTAGCCTGGACCTTTTCCACGGCGGGAATCGTGTTAATGAGCGCGACCCCACCGCCGGGAACGATGCCTTCTTCGACGGCGGCGCGCGTGGCGTTCAGGGCGTCCTCGATGCGGGCCTTCTTTTCCTTGAGCTCCGTCTCCGTAGCGGCACCTACGCGGATGACCGCCACGCCTCCCGCCAGCTTGGCGAGACGCTCCTGAAGCTTCTCCTTGTCGAACTCGGACGTCGTCTCTTCGATCTGCTGCTTGATCGTCTTGATCCGCGCCTGGATCTTCTCCTGCGAACCCGCACCGCCGACGATCGTCGTCGTGTCCTTCGTGACGATCACGCGCTGCGCGCGGCCGAGCTGGTCAAGCCGCGTCTGCTTGAGCTCGAGGCCAAGCTCTTCGGAAATCACCTGGCCGCCCGTGAGAATCGCGATATCCTCGAGCATCGCCTTACGCCGGTCGCCGAAGCCCGGAGCCTTGACGGCGACGGAGAGGAGCGTCCCGCGAAGTTTGTTCACGACGAGCGTCGCGAGCGCTTCGCCTTCTACGTCCTCCGCAATGACGAGGAGCGGCTTGCCGGCCTGGACCACCTTCTCGAGCACGGGGAGGACGTCCTGGATGTTGGAAACCTTGCGGTCCGTAATCAGGATGAGCGGCTCCTCGAGCTCGGCCTCCATGCGCTCCGTGTTCGTCACCATGTAGGGAGAGATGTACCCTCTGTCGAACTGCATCCCTTCCACGACATCGAGCTCGGTCAGGAGGCTCTTGGACTCCTCGACGGTGATCACGCCTTCGTTGCCGACCTTCTCCATCGCCTCGGCGATGAGCTTCCCGATCTCCGGATCGTCCGCAGAGATCGCCGCAACCTGGGCAATCGCTTCCTTCCCCTCCACGGGCTTCGCGATGCGCTTGAGCTCTTCAACCGCCGCCTGCACCGCCTTTTCGATTCCGTGGCGCATGATCATGGGGTTAGCTCCCGCGGCGACGTTCTTGAGGCCTTCGCGAATGATCGCCTGGGCGAGGATCGTCGCCGTCGTCGTCCCGTCACCGGCCACGTCGTTCGTCTTGGAGGCGACTTCGCGGACGAGCTGGGCACCCATGTTCTCAAAGGGGTCCTTGAGCTCGATCTCCTTGGCGATCGTCACGCCGTCATTCGTGATCAGAGGAGAACCGTACTTCTTCTCCAGAACCACGTTGCGCCCCTTAGGTCCGAGCGTGACATTTACCGTGTTCGCGAGTTTGTCCACACCCCGCAGAATCGCCCGACGGGCATCCTCGGAAAAGCGAATGTCCTTGGCCGCCACGAGATCTCCCTCCTTCGATTCCCAAAGTGATGTCCCCGTCCGGGATCGGCTGCGCGCACGGCGCAAGAAACCGCCTTACGGCCGCGCGGGGTTAGTCCTCTACAATTGCCAAGATGTCGGCTTCCCGAAGGATCAAGTACTCCTTGTCCTTTACCTTGACCTCGGTCCCCGCGTACTTCGAAAAGATCACGCGGTCGCCGACCTTCACTTCCATAGGTACGAGCTTCCCGTCTTCGTAGCGCCCGGGTCCCACGGCTACGACGCGCCCTTCCTGGGGCTTCTCCTTCGCCGTGTCTGGAAGAACGATCCCTCCCGCCGTCCGCTCTTCGCGTTCGAGCGGCTCCACGACGACGCGGTCGCTGAGAGGCTTGAGCATCGCCACCCCTCCTCGTTGGAGTTTCTCCCGCCGGTCCGACGGGAAAAAGATTAGCACTCAACCGAGGTGAGTGCTAACACCACGATTTACTATACCCGCTTCTTCCGTCCGATGCAAGGGGGAGCGGGTCATGTTTCCGTTCACACAATAATTCGTATACCCCGTTTTTCCCCAGATTTTACGCGGAGCGGAGGCGTTCGCGCGTTTTTCCGTTCGTCTCGAGGGGGACGTTTCAGGCCGCGGAAAACGAAACGCCCGGATAGCGCTTTCACGTTCGGCGCCATCCGAGCGCATTCCCACAAACGATGGATCCTTCACCTCAGCTTTCCGCTGGATTGTCGTGCTTCTTTTTCTCGGCGTCCTTATCCTCCACCTTTCCCTCGATGGGGGGAGCCGTGGCGGTGCGGTCCTCAATGCGATTTTGCGGAGACGGCGGCTTAGTATCGAGGGAGACGGAGTCTTGCAGTTCCGTAGCCGCCTTTTTGAATTCCTTGAGCGTCGTCCCGAAAGCGCGGCCGATTTCCGGCAAACGGTTCGGGCCAAAGATGATGAGCGCGAGGAGAAGGATCACGAGAAAGCCCCCGATGCCGATGTTGGAAAGCATGGCCTTTACCCCCTTTTCCCCTGGATGAGCTCCAGGGCCGGCTCGATGAAGTCCAAAACTGCCCGCAGACAGATCTCCGCCGAACGCGGAGCGCCGGGCAGGTTCACGAGGAGCGTCGTCTTCCGCGTGCCGATGACTGCCCGTGTAAAGAGCTCGTTCGGGGAAATCTGCGAGGCACGGCGGCGCATTTCCTCGGCAAATCCCGGAATGACCCTATCGACGACCATGAGCGTCGCCTCCGGCGTGACGTCCCGCGGGCCCAGCCCCGTGCCCCCCGTGGTAATGAGGAGGTCGACGCGATCGCGCTCGATCATCTCGATGAGGGCTTCCTTGATCGCCTCGATCTCGTCGGGAGCCACACCGTACGCGACGAAGTCAACCGGAAGGCGTTCGGCCAAGATGGAGGCGATGAGGTCTTTGCTTTCGTCTTTGCGTTCTCCGCGAAAACCGCGATCGCTAATCCAGAGGATTCCCAAACGCCACGTCACCGCCCGAGCCTCCCGCACCCATTGTACTTCAGGAATACAACCCCCCGCAACTTTCAGCAGAAGTTGGCGCCGCGAGGGAAAGACAACGTTTCCCGTTCCGTCACAATTTCCCGAAGGGGGACGTCCCACGGATCGCGGGGAACGTCGGCGAAGAGGAGTGCGGCAAAGCTCACACCGATCGCCCGTCCGGAATAAGCGGAGAGCGTACGGTCGTAGTACCCTCCCCCGTATCCGATGCGATACCCTGTCCGGGAAAAGAGAAGCCCCGGAACGAGGAGAACCTCGGGCAATGCCGCCGGCGGTCCGGGCGGGGGCTCCCAAACCCCATACGCCCCGGGAACGAGCTCCGAACGGCGGGCCGGGCGGTACGCGAGCGGGGCTCCCGGGCGTTCGACGCGCGGCCAGAACAAAGTCTTCCCCTCTTCTTCCCAAACCCGGTAGAGGGCACCGAGGTCCACCTCCCCGAGGAGGGGGGCGTAGACGCCGATCTCCCGCACCCCAGCGCCCTCGACGAGGGCGCGCAAGTTGCGAACGATCTCGGCTTCGGCCTCGCGCCGGTACGCCTCCGGCAAGAGGGCGCGGAGGGTGCGGGCGGCCCTCCGCCACAGGCGCTTTGCCCGCTCCGTAGGGTTTTGCACCGCGGGGCCACCTCCTCAACCACGGACGCGGTCGGCGAGGTAGGGATCGGAAAGCGGCCACCCGTCCAAAGGAAGGGAAGCGCGCGCGGGAAGGTCGAGGTCGGCGGTGATCCCCGCGTGCAGAAGTTCCACTCCGAGGGCAGCGACCATGGCGGCGTTGTCCGTGCAGTAGGCTGGGGGCGGAATCCGCAGGCGTACTCCGCGCGCCTCTGCCTCGCGGGCGAACCGCCGCCGGAGGGCGCTGTTGGCCGCCACGCCGCCGGCGACGACGAGTTCCCTTACGCCCGTCTCGTCTACAGCGCGGAAGGTCTTTTCTGCGAGGACGTCCACGACCGCCGCCTGGAAACTCGCCGCAACGTCTTCGGGGCGAGGGGACTGCCCCGCTGCCTCGGCCCGCTCGAGGAAGTGCCGTACGTGCGTCTTAAGCCCGCTGAAGCTGAAGGCGTGCCCTTCGAGCACGACGCGGGGAAAAGGGTAGCGTGCCTCCCCGGATTGGGCGAGACGGTCGATCTCCGGTCCGCCCGGATAAGGAAGCCCGAGAAGTCGGGCCACCTTGTCGTACGCCTCCCCAACGGCGTCATCGCGCGTTGTTCCCAGAACACGAAACGCGAGCGGCCCCTCCACGAGAACGAGCTCCGTGTGCCCGCCCGAGATGAGGAGGGCGAGGAAGGGATAGTGGAACGGGCCCTCGAGGCGCGCGGCGTAGATGTGCGCCGCGGGGTGGTGTACCGGAAGGAGGGGAACGTCCCACGCCCAGGCGAGGGCCTTTGCGGCGGCGATGCCAACGTGAAGGGCGCCGACGAGGCCGGGACCGTAGGTGACGGCCACGGCCCGAACCTCCTTCCGCAAGGACGCCGCGCCGCCGGTCACTTGCTCTAAAAGGGGGAGGATGGCGACGAGGTGCTCGCGGGCGGCGAGCTCCGGGACCACACCGCCGTAGGCAGCGTGCCGCTCCACCTGACTCGTGAGAAAAGAAGCTCGGACGGAAAAGGTGTCGTCTACGAGGGCGACAGCCGTTTCGTCGCAGCTCGTTTCAATCCCCAAGACGGAGGAAATCCTCGCCCCCTCCTTCCACGAAACGCGTCCACGCGGGAATGCGGGCCTCCATGAGGAAGGCGTCCTCACCATCGTCTTCGTAGTAGTGCGGGCGAACGCCCACCACGCGAAAGCCGAGCTTGCGGTAGAGCTTCTGCGCGACGAGGTTGGAGCGCCGCACCTCGAGGGTGACGAGGCGGGCCCCCTCGAGCCGGGCGCGCTCGAGGAGACAGCGCACGATCCCCTCGCCGATGCCGCGCCGGCGGTAGGCGGGATGAACGGCGACGTTGGTCACGTGCGCCTCGCCGAGGTGGGAGAGTACCCAAATCCCGCCGTATCCGACCACCTGCCCGTCCACAACCGCCACGACGTAGCGCGCAAGGGGGTTTTCCTGCAATTCCCGCAAAAAGCTCGCCTCGCTCCAAGGGGAGGAAAAGGATAGACGCTCGAGCGCCGCGACCTGAGGAATGTCCTCTTCGCGCATCCGCCGATACTCCGCCGCTCCGCCCTCTCGTTCCACGACGATCGACTCCTCTTGCCCTACACTACGGCTCACCGAAAGTACGCGGGCTCGACAGTAAAGGGATCCGTTTGGCCCCCTTCGAACTTGCGACCCGCCAAGGCCGCGAGAACCGCCGCCCGCGGAAAGCCGAGAGGAGGCTCGAAGAACGCGGCGGCGCTTCCCAACGCGGCGCGGATGCGCTCAGCAAACGGTGCGAGGTCGGTCCCCGCAAAGACGACGGACGGTCTTCCGTGTGCCTCCCACGCTTTGTGAAGCTCGTCGAGAAACTCGGAAAAGGACGCCTTACGGTCCGCCAGAACGGGAAGGGGAGCACCGTCACGGGAATCCGCGCGGTAGAGGGCAGCGTACACGTTGTCGTTGCGGGCGTCGAGGACGGGGGCCGCCCAACCCGATGCCCCAGCAACCGACGCCGCCCAAAGTTCCAACGTGGAAACGGCGACGAGAGGTTTCCCCAAAGACCAGGCTACGACCTTTGCTGCGGTGAGCCCGAGGCGCAGGCCGGTGAACGATCCGGGGCCACGGGCCACCGCGACGAGGTCGACGTCCTCCGGCCTCCACCCTGCCTCGGCTACCGCCCGCCGAAGGAGCGGGAAGAGGAGTTCTGCGTGGCGCCGTTCCGGATAGAGGTAGGAAAACTCCGCGAGGACGCGCTTGCCCTCGCTTGCGGCGACGGCGAGCGGTTCGGTGGACGTCTCCAAAGCGAGAATGCGCACGGGCTTACCCCTCCCCTCCATCGGCGGGGCGACTCCCCTCCCCTTCCCCGCCTCCCTCGAACGCCCGAAGTGCCTCCTCGGCAACCGCAAGCGCAAAGGCGGCATCCGGCGTACGCGGCTTTAGGACGACGCGACGGGGTTCGTCGCCTGCCCCCGCGATTTCCACCGCGAGCGTCGGAAGGCGCCACGACCAGTTTCCGCGTTCGGGCCATTCTACGGCGACGATTGCGCCGCGCCGGACATCCTCTTCGATTTCCTCCATCAAAGGCTCCGCCTCCTCCGGCCGCATCCGGTAGGCGTCCATGTGGTAGAAGGGACGCGTACCTTCGTAGCGGCGAAGGAGGAGAAACGTGGGGCTCGTAACCTCTTCTTGCACGCCGAGACCCCGCGCGAGACCTTGGGCAAAGGTCGTTTTGCCCGCGCCGAGGTCGCCGTACAGGAGAAAAACAATGCCGCCGCGCAGGCGGCGGGCGAGTTCCGCGGCAAACGACCGAAGCGCCTCCGGAGTGGAAAAGCTGGCGGCAAAGCTGGACGTCGCCGTTCACCCCCGTAGGACGCGGGCGAGGCGCGGCCCGAGTTGTGTGAGGACCTCATAGGCGATCGTACCCAAACGGTCGGCAACCTCCCAAGGGGAAAGAAATTCGGTCCCCTGCGTTCCGAGGAAGACGACGCTGTCTCCTACGGAGGCCTCGGGTACGTCGGTCACGTCGACGAACAAGGCGTCCATGCTCACGCGACCCACGATGGGTACGCGTCGCCCTCGCACGAGCGCCTCTCCGCGCCCGTCTCCGAGCGCCCGAAAGATCCCGTCGCCGTACCCCAGCGGTACGACGGCGAGACGCGTGGGCCGGCGCGCCTCGAAGCCACCGCCGTATCCCGCCGTCTCCCCGGGGGCGAGAAGGTGGAGTTGGGCGATCGGCGCCGTGAGCCGCAGCACCGGCCGCAAAAAGGCGAACGAGGATGCAAGGCGCGGCGAAGGGGGGATGCCGTACAGGGAAATCCCCAGGCGGACGAGGTCGTAGCTCCGTTCGGGAAACCGGACGAAGCCCGCGCTGTTGTTCACGTGGCGCAAGGGAGGCGTGAGCCCTTCCGCATCCAAACGCGCAAGCAGGCGGGCAAACCGTTCGTGTTGCCTTTCGGCATCGTCTACGTCCGGTTCGTCGGCCCGGGCCAGGTGCGTGTATATTCCCTCCACCTCGACCTTGGGCACCTCGCGCAGGATGCGGAGCACGTCGACGACTTCTTCTTCCTGGCCAATCCCCCATCGGTGCATCCCCGTATCCACCTTCACATGCACCTTAAGGCGGGGAAGGCTGGACTTCAGGGAGGTGCGCAGACGCGAGACGAAAGCCGGATCGAATACGGTAACCGCGATCCCCTGAGCTTGGGCATCGGGAAGGCATTCGGCGTCAACGGGTCCGAGGACGAGGACGGGCGTGTCCACTCCGAGGGTGCGAATTTCTAGCGCTTCGCTCAAGGTGGCCACGGCAAAGTAGGACACGCCGATTTCCGCGAGCAAGGGGACGAGCTGACGAACGCCGTGGCCGTAGGCGTTCGCCTTGACGACCGCCATGATTCCCGACGACCGCGGAAGTAGGCCCGTGAGTGCGAGGACGTTGTGGCGAAGGGCATCCGCATCGAGCTCGATGCGCGAGGCACGACAGGTCCGAGGATCCACGCCGGTCCCCTCCTCGTCCTCATCTTACCCGACGCGAAAAGGGGAGGCAAGAAGACCCGCCTCCCCGACGAATGCCCCGAACGTGGCTACTTCCGCGGTAGGAATATGGACTGGGCGACGGCCACGAGTTCGTCTTCCGGGACGTCCGTGCTCATGAGGCGGACGTCGAGACCGATGTCCCCTCGCCGCACGCCTTTCGCCCCCTCCGGACGGAAGTCTTACCCCATGTCTATGGGGAGTCGGAAAAGTCTACGCCTCGTCGGAGGTGCCGGAACCCTCGATCCGGAGGGCGAGGACGAAGGCGACGCTGTAGTTCCGTTCATGGGAAAGGGTGGTGTACAATAGGACGGGAAAGCGTCGCCGCGCCTCCGGCGAGAGTTCGACGAGGGGCGCCCCGGAAGGAGTGCGAAAGACGCGCACGTCGTGAAAGCGAAGACGCCTCCCGATTCCAGTCCCCAAGGCCTTGGCCGTGGCCTCCTTCAAGGCGAAACGGCCTGCCAGGAATTCTCCCTGCCGCCGGGGCTCGTCCGGGAATTGTTCACGTTCGCAAGGGGCGAGAAGGCGCGCGACGAGCTTAGGCTTGCGCGCCAAAAGCTCGGAGATGCGGCGGTTGTCTACGATGTCCACACCGATTCCCACGACAGCAAGCGGTATGCGCATCTTCCCCCTCCCCGGTCGCGCAGATCCATTCCGCCTCGAACGAAGAGCGAAGGGCAGAAACCGGCCCGATGTGAAAGGAGATCCTCCGTGGAACACGTACCCTTTACCCTCGTCTACGACGAAGAGCTCGACCTCGAACTTCCCGTAGCCCACATCCCGCTTGAGCGCATGCCACCTGCGGCTCGCGACGCCTACTTCGCTGCCGTCGAGCGGGCGAGCGCTGCAATTCGCGACGGACTCCGCCAGCGGGAAGCGCGCTTTTCCGATCTTTACGCGAAAATTTCCAGAGAAGAAGCTTGCCTCGAACTTTGGGAAGCGCTGGGAAACCTCACGCGCGAAATCGAGCGGCTCAACGTGCTCTACTACCAGCTTCAGGGGGAATACCTTACGCCCCCCCGCAGTTAGGTCGTTCTTTCCCAGGAAATATTAAATCTCTGAGAAACGGGCGGCGCCGTTCGGCGCCGCCCGATCCCTCAACGGAATTCCTCTTCGATCTCGCGCAAGAGGGCTTCGTCCATCGGACCCTCCGGAATTTCTCGCGTTCGGAGTTCGTATCCGAGGGCCGTTTGGTAGTCCGGCGTTTCCGGGTCCACGTAGAGGATCCCGTGCACGAGTCCCCCGTGCTCTATGACGAAGCGAATCGCCTCTTCGCGGGTCGGGAAGGGTTCCTCGACGGTCACGAGATGCTTCTTGTAGTAGTCGTACGTGAGCACCTTGTTGTACGTGACGCACGGGCTCAAGACGTTTACGAGAGCAAAACCCTTATGTTGGATCGCCCGCTCCAGGATTTCCGTGAGGCGCTTTACGTCACCGGTAAACCCTTGGGCGACAAACGTCCCTCCCGCCGCAATGGCCACGGACAGCGCGCCCAGAGGACGTTCCTTGTTGCCGTACACGGTCGTACGCGTCACAAACCCCAGGGGGCTCGTGGGTGACGTTTGCCCTTTCGTGAGGGAATAGAGGCCATTGTCCATGACGACGTACGTGATGTCCATGTTGCGCCGGACGGCGTGGAGGAAGTGGTTCCCCCCGATGCCATAGCCGTCGCCGTCCCCGCCCGTCACGATCACATGCAGGTCCTTCGCCCCCATCTTGGCCCCCTGGGCGATGGGCAGGGCGCGGCCGTGGAGGGAGTGGAACCCGTAACTCCGCATGTACTCCGGAACCTTGGACGAACAACCGATCCCCGAAACGTTGATGACCTCGTGCGGAGGAATTTTGAGGTTCACCAGCGCCCGCTGAAGGGCGGCAAGAACGCCGAAGTGGCCACAGCCTGGGCACCAGGTGTTTACGTCGCCGCGGTAGTCCTTAAGCGTGGGCGCGCTCGGCGCGATGCTCATCGGCAATCCGCTCCTTTGCCTCCCGGACGATCCGCTCCGCAAAGAACGGCCGCCCGTCGTATTGGGTAATTGCGGTCGAGTGTTCGTGGATGGGAAGGTGGCGACGGAGCCACCCGAGGAGCTGGCCGGTGTAGTTGTGTTCCACGGTGATCACGTGCCGCCCGACGAGGAGAGTGCGGAGCTCCTCCACGGGGAGGGGGGCGAGTTGCTGGAGAAAGAGCGTACCTACGTCGTACCCTTCCTCGCGCAAAACCGTAGCCGCTTCCTCTACGGGCCCGCGCGCCGAACCTACGGCGACGAGGAGCGTCGCGGCATCCGGGTAATCTACGTAGAACGGGTTTTGGATCCTGAGGCCGCGGAGCTTGCGCATCCGCTTCTCCATCTGGGCGTTGCGCGCCTCGATCGTCTCATCGATGTGGCCGTCCTCGCGGTGCTCGTTGGAGTTCGTGAGCGCGACGGCGTAGGGGTTCCCCGGGAGCGGCCGCGGAGAAATCCCGTCCTCGGTGAGCCGGTAGCGCTTGAAGAAAAACTCCCCGAGGGCCTTGGCCTCTTCTTCGCTCACGATCTTTCCTCGCCGGATCTCCACGCGGCGCGGGTCAAAGCGCGGAGTCGTCTGCTTGTTCATCCCCAAACCGAGGTCGGAGACGAGGAAGACTAAGGTTTGGTAAATTTCGGCGAGGTTCAAGGCTTCGGCGGCGAGGTAGAAAGCGTCTTCTACGCTCGACGGGTAAAGGACGATGCGCGGAAAATCGCCGTGGGCGGCGTGCAGGAGATGGTTGAGGTCCCCCTGCTCGTGGCGCGTGGGCATTCCCGTGGAAGGACCTGCCCGCTGCACGTCTACGACGACCACGGGGGTCTCACTCTCCCCGGCAAGGGCGATGGCCTCCGTCTTCAGCGCGATTCCCGGACCTGAAGAAGTCGTCATCGCCCGTGCTCCGGCAAACGAGGCTCCGATGGCAAAGGTAATCCCCGCGAGTTCGTCTTCTACCTGCATTACCGCTCCGCCCCGCTTCGGAAGCTTAGCGGCGAGCCATTCCATGATCTCGGTCGCCGGCGTGATCGGGTAGGCGGAGAGGAAGGTGAGCCCGGCCATGTACGCACCGAAGGCGAACGCTTCGTTCCCCGAAAGGTAGAGGCGGTTGGGATCGATCTCCCGCGGGGGAAGGGTCTTTACCTTGTGCGCCAGGTGCTCTTGGGCGATCTCATATCCGCGATCTACGGCCCGCTTGTTCGAGGAGATGACGTCTGCGCCCTTTCGCTTGAACTGCCCTTCGATGAAGTGGTAAAACGCCTCCCGCGGGAGGGAAATGAGCCCGCCGGTGATCCCTAAGGCGATCATGTTTTTGGCGAGCGGGTTCCCCAACTCCGTGGCGATCGCCTTGAGGGGAAAGACGGCGAGGGTGTAGCCATCCTCTTCGGTCACCTGGATCCCGTCTCCCTCGAGGATTACCACGGCACCGGGCTTAAGCTCCGAACGGTGCACGGGGAGCGTCTCGTCATCGAAGCCGACGAGAATGTCCACTTTGTCCCCGTGGAAGTGCGTCGGCGTGGGGGTCGCACGCACCTTGAAATCCGTGTGCCCGCCCTTGATCCGGCTCTCGAATTGACGGTACGTGGTCACGTAGTACCCGTAGCGAAAGAGCGTGCGGGCGAGAATCTCTCCCGTCGAGTCGATTCCTTCACCCTGTTGCCCACCCACCTTCCATTCCAGGGCTGCGAGTTCCATACGACTTCACCCCGCCTAAAGTGTTGTCCCGCCCTTCGCGTATGGGGGCGGTCTGTGTATATGAGAAAGTATAGGGAAACGGCTCCTGTACTGCAACATCTCTTTGGGAAAATTTTTTCTTACCTGCGAGCCTCGCCGGACCGGGGAGCGTACCCGCAGCCTGCCGCCGAAGCTACCCCGTATTCCTTAGACCCACGGAGATTCCCCCGATGGTGAAGAGGACTTCCTGCGTGAGGGCGTGGATTTCCGAGGGATCGGCCCCTTCTTCGCGCCGACGGCGGAGGAGCTCGAGGAGCATGACCTGGAACACGTTCAAGGGGTCGACGTGCGGATTTCGAAAGGCAATGGAGGCGCGGATGGTCGGAGAACGCTCGAGAAAATCCCTCTGCTCGGTGATCGCGAGAATCGCCTGGCGCGCGAGCTGGTAGTCGCGGGAGATCGCGGCAAAGATCCGCTCGGCTTCTGCAGGATTCCGCGCAAGGCGAAGGTAGCGCCGCGCCGCACCGAGGTCTGCCTTAAGGAGCGCCATCTGCAGGTTGTCCATGAGAGTTTCGAAAAACGGCCAGTGGCGGTACATCTCCCGGAGACGCTCGAGCCCTCCCTCCTGTGCGAGGAAGGAGGCGAGCGCCTCGCCGGAGGCATACCAGGCAGGGACGAGCTGACGGCTCTGCGTCCAGGCAAAGACCCAGGGGATCGCCCGCAGGTCTTCGAACCCCCGACTCTCGCGGCGGCGGATGGGGCGCGAGCCGATCTCGAAGTACTGAAGCTCTTCAAAAGGCGTCGTCTCTTCAAAGTAGCGGAGGAAGTACGGATCGCCGAAGACCGTCTCGCGGTAGCGGCGAAAGGACGTCTCCGCGATCTCCTCCATCGCCTCGCGCCATTCGGGATGGTCTTGCTCGTCGGCCCCGCCCAGGCGGTCAGCGAAGTAGTGGGCGAGCATCGCCGCCGCCGCCTGTTCCAAGCTGCGCAGGGCGATTTCCGGGAGGAGATAGCGGTCGGAAAGCACCTCGCCCTGCTCGGTGAGCTTCATCCCCGAACCGCGGAGGACGAGGGGCCGGGAAAGGATGCTCCGGTAGAGAGGAGCTCCGCCCCGCCCCAATGCGCCCCCCCGCCCGTGGAAGAACTTAAAGCGTACGTGGAACCGCTCGCCCAAGGCGGCGAGCTCGACCTGCGCCTTGTAGATGTACCAGTTTGCCGCAAGCGTCCCGCCGTCCTTGCTCGAGTCGGAATATCCCACCATGACCTCCTGGAGATCGCCCCGCGACCTTAGGATGTCCCGATACGCGGAGAGGAGGAAGAGTTCGCGCATGACCTGGGGGGCGCGCCGGAGGTCGTCGATTGTCTCGAAGATCGGAACCACGTCGATGTCGCTCTCGGGAGTTCCGTCGGAGGAAAGGCGCACGAGCCCCGCTTCCTTGGCGAACAGGAGGACTTCCAAGAGGTCGCTCGGTTCGGTGGCCATGCTCACGATGTACGTGTGCACCGCCTCGCGGCCGTACTCGCGCTGAAGTTCGCGTATGGCCACAAAGACGCGAAACACTTCCTCGGCCTCCGGATCGTAGGCGTAAAACTCCGAGCGAAGTGGGCGAGGGTCGCGAAGCAGGCGGGAGAGAAGCTCGACCTTGACCTCTTCGGGAAGCCGGGTGTAGTCGTCGGCGACGCCAGCCGCCTTGAGGTAGGCGGCTACGGCGCGCTCGTGCCGGGAGCTGTGTTCCCGGATGTCGAGCGAGGCGACGTGAAACCCAAAGAGTTCCACCTGGCGGATGAGCTTGCGCAGTGCCTCGGGCACGCGGCGCTTGGGGTGGTGTGCCTCCATACTCCGGGCAATCTGCTTTAGGTCCTGGAGGAACTCTTCGGCGCCGCGGTAGCGGCCCTCTTTCCCCCACTCCGTGCGGCGAAGGCGCTCGGCGACGATCCTGAGCTTTCGCCGGTAGATCTCCCGCTTCCCCTTCCACGGGTACCCGTCTTTTAGGTAGCGGGCTTCCTCCTCCTCTACTTGGGCGATGAGCGTTGGACTCACGGGAACGAGATCGGCCGACGGGCTCAGGCGCATGACCAGGTCTTCCACTTGGGCGAGGTACTTCCGTACGGCGAGTTCCCTGTGGCGCCGGAGCGTTTCCAGCGTCACGTCCACGGTGACGTGCGGATTGCCGTCGCGGTCGCCTCCGATCCACGAACCGAAGCGGATCACCGGGGGTACCTCGAAGCGAAACTCCGGATAGGCGCGGCGGAGCTCGTAGGCGAGCATCTCGTGGACTTCGGGAAGGACGTCCCACAAGGTCACGTCGAAGTAGAAGAGGCCGTGCATGACCTCGTCCAAAACCTTAGGGCGCTCTTCTTTGAGTTCCATCGTCTGCCAGAGGATTACGATCTCGTCGAAGAGGTCCTCTTCGAGGCGCTCCCGCTCGTCCTCCGTGAGGTCCTCGCGGTCGAGGCGGGCGAGGAGCGAGGCGATGCGCCGGTGGCTCTCCAATGTGGTGCGGCGTGCCGCCTCCGTCGGGTGGGCAGTGACCACGAGTTCGAGAGAAAGCGTATGCAGAGCCGTCTGGATGCGTTCCGGGGGAGCGCCCCGCTCGCGGAGCCGAAGGAGGATGTCCCGAATGGAATTCGGCTGTGCCCCTTCCTTGAGGAGGTACTCGCGGCGGCGACGGATCCGGTGGTTTTGTTCCGCGATGTTCACGAGGTGGAAGAACACGGCGAAAGCGCGGATTACGTCCCGGCGAAGCGCGGGAGAAAGGTGTGCGACGTAGGACCAGAGGCGTTCTTCGGCTTCCGGACTTGGGGCGTTTCGCAGTTCCGTGGTGAGGGCGCGGATTTCCCGAAAGGCGCGTACGAGCTCTTCATCGCCGTGAAAGGCGAGGACCTCCTCGAGGCGCGCGCCCAGACGGGCTACGTCTTCCAGAAGAGGGCGCAGGCGAACTTCGAGCGCTTCCGTAGTCACGTGTTCACCTCCCCGGAGCCGCGAAGGGGGGGCCCTTCCGCCGTATTTTCTCCCAAATCTCCGCAGCAAGGTCGGAAAGCTCGCGGAGGACGTAGATGCGCCGCTGCGTGAGGGGGCGGTTTGTGAGCATCTGAAGGAGGAGGGACACCTCCGAAAGCGGTTTCGCCCTGCCCTCGCGGTCGTACACGTAGACGTGGAGGTCTTCGGCGCCAGCCGCCTTCCCGTTCTTCCCGCGGGAAAAGAAGGTATCCTTGTACGGTACCGTGTCTGTGGAATCGTAGGCTACGGCGTACTCGCAGATTTCCTCTTCCCTCCACCCGGAAAGGGAGGGCGGTTTGCGGCGGAGGAGTTCCTCGAGGAGGGCATCGCGAAAGCGGACGTAGACAGGGGGAAGCTCGCTTTCGCTGGGCGACTTTGTGGAAGTACTTTCGAAGGTGGCGGGATCCCCCTCCTCTTCCACGTCCAGCCCGCGCATGGGATGCCTGGACCAAAGATCTTCTGCGAGCTTTTGAAGGACCGGATCTTTGCACGTGCGGAGCACGTCGCTCACGAATGCCCACACGCTTTCGTCGGTAAGGGAGAGGTACGTAGCGACATCTTCGGAGCGGTCCGGATGCAAATCGCCACGGAGGAAGGCGACGAACGGCCGATCCGCCTCGCATTCTCCGCGCTTGGCGAGGTCGCGCGCGCGGCGAAAAAGCGAACGGGCGAGGATCTCCGCGCCTCGGGTTGTTTTGTGGAGGTATACGTGCTTATACATATAGTATCGAGCCATGAAGAAATCTTCTGCGATGCTCACCCCCTTCTCGCGGTCGAGCCCTACTTCGATGACGCCGTGCACGCGGCCCAACCGGAGCGAGTGGATGAGCCACGGCAGATCGAAACGCCCGTAGTGCGCCCCGGTCATGTAGGCGTCGCGGACGAGGTAGTCCATGCGGTCTACGTCGAGTTGGCTCGCCAAAAGCTTCCGGAGGGCCGCCTCCCCGGGCTCCTCTTCGGAAGCGTTGGGGGCGTGAGGTCGTTCGAGGATGCGCGCAACGGCCTCGGGGAGGTCGGCCCCTCCCGCACGCTCCAGGACTTTGCGCACGTCCGCATCAGAGCGAACCACCGCCGCACTCCACACCTCGTGCGGCGCGTGTACTGCGTCTTCCAGGGCGTGCGAAAACGGCCCGTGGCCGACGTCGTGGAGGAGCGCGGCGGCTAGGGCTACCTTTCGCCGCTCGAGCAGAGCCTCGACGGCTTCACGGCCCTCGGGAGAACGCGACCTGAGCTCCGCCAGCTCCTGGTGAAACCGGTCGAGAACGCGGCGCATGAGGTGCGCCACGCCCAGGGAATGGAGAAAGCGCGTGTGTTGGGCCCCGGGATAGACGAAAAACGAAAGGCCGAGCTGACGAATGTGATGTAGCCTTTGAAAGGCGGGCGTATCCACGAGGTCGAAGAGGAAGGTATCTTCATTGGCAAAGACGATGAGGTCGTGCAGCGGATCGCGAATCGCCCGCACGTTAGACCCTCCTCGCGTCCGCCCAATCCCTTGGGATACCGGCGGGCGGTAGACAATTCTCCTGCGCCGCGCAACCCAGGAAGGGGGCTTCCCGGTTGAACGACCGACCTCCCAAGCGCATCGTCCTCACCGGCGGCGGAACGGCCGGGCACGTGATGGTCAACGTAGCGCTAATCCCGCGCCTCCGCGCCCGCGGCTGGGAAGTACACTACGTGGGATCGCCCGACGGGATCGAACGCGACCTCATCGCCCGCATCGAGCCCCCCGTACCCTACACCGCCGTAAAAAGCGGGAAACTTCGAAGATACCTGGACTACAGGAATTTTATCGATCCCTTCCGTGTCCTGCAAGGAAGCGTCCAGGCCGCGCGCGTCCTCGGGAAGCTCCGCCCGCGGGCCATCTTTTCCAAAGGGGGGTTCGTCGCCGTCCCCGTAGTCTGGGCGGCGGCCCTGCGAAGAATCCCCGTCTTTCTCCACGAATCCGACCTCACCCCCGGCCTCGCGAACCGCCTTTCCCTACCCTTCGCCGCGGAAGTGTTCGTCACCTTCCCCGAGAGCGCGGCGTTTTTCCCCAGGAAAAAGAAGGTAGTTCCCGTAGGCCCAATCGTACGCGAAGAGCTCCTTTGGAGCGATCCGGCCCGCGGGAGGTCGATCTGCGGGTTCTCGTCCCGTCGGCCGACCCTTCTCGTGATGGGGGGAAGCTTGGGTGCGGAGCCGATCAACCGCACGCTCCGCGCTGCCCTCCCCCTCCTCGACACCTTCCAAATCCTCCACCTCACGGGCCGCGGGCGGATCGATCCTGCGGTGCAGGCCGCCGGGTACTGCCAGCGGGAGTTCCTCTACAATGAACTTCCGGACGCCTTAGCGGCGGCCGACCTGGTCATCTCGCGTGCGGGAAGTACGGCGATCTTCGAGCTCTTCGCTTTACGAAAGCCCATGCTCCTCGTTCCGCTCCCACGCGGGAAGGGGCGCGGAGATCAGGTGGAAAACGCCCGGTATTTCGCCGATCGCGGTTGGGCGCGCGTGCTTCCCGAAGAAGACCTCACGCCGGAACGCCTCGCCGAAGAGATCCGCCGCCTCTACCGCGAACGCGAGGTGTACGTTCGTCGCATGGAGGCCGCGGCCGGAAACCTGGGCAACGGCCTCGAGACGATCGTGGCGCACCTCGAGACGTTCGTCCGTTGAGAAAAACAGGCGTGCAGACGAACCCGAAAAAGGCCCCAGCCTCACTGGCATGGGGCCTTCTCTTTTTCGTCTTGCCGGAAACTGGAGGTTCTAAGGCGTTCCTCCGCCGGCTGCGGTCCGGCGAGCGAGGTACTCCTCCAGCACCTCTCCCGTTCGCGCCATCTCCAAAGCCGCCTCGCGACCGACGTACCGAAAGTGCCAAGGCTCGAACACTACACGGGTGACGTTCTCTTTTCCACGGGGGTACCGAAGGATGAATCCGTACTCTGGCGCGTGCGCTACAAGCCACTTCCCGAGCGCCGTGTCGGCAAAGGAGGCGTCCATCCCACGGCCTTCTTCCAGGATATCCGCCGCAAGCCCTGTCTGGTGCTCGCTCGCCCCCGGAGGCGCCTCGCTGTAGATGCGGGGCTCATCCGTCCGGTTCCCGTACAGCGTGGCCTGAAGCTCGTAGGAGCGGAAGCCCGAGACGAGAATCGGACGAAAGCCGGCCGCCTGGGCGTCGCGAAAGAGAGCTTCGAGGGCTAGAGCGGCTTCCCTCCGGAGATAGGCCCGTTCGTCTCCCCAAGCGCTCCGCACGTTCACGCGCACGAGGTCTGGCGGGCGATACCCCGGGGGAAGGCGGTGCTCTGCATTCACCAAAACGAGAACGTTTTCCCGCTTTTCCGGAGGAATGATCGCTGGGGAGGAAGGCGTCGTTTGAGGCGGAGGTGGCGTAGGTTTTGTAGGCTTCTCGGGAGATGGAGGCGGCGCAGGAGGAGGTGGTGGCGGTTCGGGAGACGGCTCTCGTTCGCCAGAATCCGAATCCTGTGCAGGCGGAGAGGGAAGAGGGTCTTGGTGTGGGCTCTCCGCCGAAGAAGAATCCGATGAGGGGGGAGATACCGCAGACAGAGGAGAAGTTTGCCCGCCACATCCTACGAGCAAACCGAAGAAAAGAAGAAGCGCCCACAATCCCGTCGCTACACGAACGCTCCACCCATTCACTTGGGTCCCCCTCCTCCCACTTTTACGTACCCCTACCTGCGCACGCGCGAAAGCGCCGCTTCGTCCGCGATGACCCATACCTCGGGGTGGTGGTGGAGGACAGAAGCGGGAAGATCGGGGTCAAAATCGCGAAGCGCCAAAAGTCTGGCCATCGCCTCGGCTTTGCTCTCCCCACTCGCCAAGAGGACGATCTCGCGGGCGCGGAGAATCGTCCCAAGGCCTATGGTGATGGCGTGCGTGGGAACCTCCTCCGGGAGATCGAAAAAGCGGGCGTTTGCCCGACGGGTGCTTTCCGTGAGCTCGACCACGTGCGTCCGGCTCTCCAGAGGAGTTCCCGGCTCGTTGAACCCGATGTGCCCGTTCGGGCCGATGCCGAGGATCTGCAGGTCTATTCCACCGGCGGCTTCGATGGCCGCTTCGTAGCGCGCGCACTCCTCGTCGAGGTCGGGGGCGATTCCGCTCGGAATATCCCACCGCCCCGCGGGCAGGTCAATGTGGTCGAAGAGGTGCTCGCGCATGAAATACGCGTAGCTCTGAGGGTGATCGGGAGCAAGGCCGACGTATTCGTCGAGGTTGAAGCTCCGGGCCTCGCGAAAGCTCAACTTCCCCGTCCGAACGGCGGAAACCAAACGCTCGTACAGGCCCACGGGGGTCGACCCTGTTGCCAACCCCAAGGTGAGCTTCGGGTTGGCCGACATGCGCTCGTACACGATCGCAAAGGCTTCGTCGGACATCGCAGCGTAGTCCTTGACGCGGATGAGGCGCATCTCCTTCGCCCCCTACCCACTTTCGAATCGGTCCCCGGAGGACCACGACGAATACTTTACGTCTCCCGAGGTCGGGTGAAAAGGGGGAATTTCGCGAAAGAAAATTCTGCGTTTCGGGGACGATGGGGCTACCTACACGATTCGACCGAACGGGCGATCGGCGAAAAAGGGTCGCTCCACGCGAACAATCGTCGCACCCCCCACCACCATCTCGCCCTTGTAGAGGACGAGAGCTTGGCCCGGCGTGACCGCCCATTGGGGAGCAGCAAAGCGAAGGTGTACCCGGGTTTCATCGGCAGCGAGGACTACGACTTCCGCCTCCCTCTGGCGGTAGCGCGTGCGGGCGGCGAGGCGCGTCCCCGGGGAGGGAATTTCTCCGGCGGTCCACACGGCTCCTTCCGCCTCCAACCCGACGGCAAAGAGGGAAGGGTGTTCCCTCCCCTGGGCGACATAGAGAATTCGGCGCTCCACGTCTTTGGCGGCGACGTACCAGGGACCTCGCTTGCGACGCCCGCGGCCGCCGAGGCGAAGTCCTTTCCGCTGGCCGTGGGTATAGAAGTGCACGCCATCGTGCATGCCGAGGAGTTCTCCGTCGTCTACGTCGCGTATTTCCCCCGGGGCTTCCGGAAGAAAGGCGCGGAGGAAGGGGCGCATGTCCTCTTCCCGGCCGACAAAGCAGAGCCCTACGGAGTCCGGCTTCTCCGCCGTGGGAAGTCCTACAGAACGGGCAAGGGCACGTACCTCGCGCTTCCGCCACGTTCCCAAGGGGAAACGGAGGAAGGGGAGCACGTGCGGCGCAAGCGCGTAGAGGAAGTACGACTGGTCCTTCGTTTCGTCGACGCCCTTGTAAAGGGCGAGGGCTCCGGCCCTTCTCGGGTGGGGAAGAATGCGCGCGTAGTGTCCCGTGGCGAGGAATCCGGCCCCGCATGCGAGGACGTATTCGAGGAGGAGGCCGAACTTGAGCTCGCGGTTGCATAGGACGTCCGGGTTTGGGGTAAAGCCCTTCCGGTAGGCATCGAGAACCGGCGCAAGAACGCGTTCGCGAAAGACCTCTGTAAAGCGCACCTCTTCTACGGGGATTCCGAGAAACTCCCCGACACGGCGAACGTCGGCAAAGGCGTCCGCACCGCACGTACCGGCACAGGGAATATCCCAGTTGCGCATGTGCACGCCTCGGACCTCGTACCCTTCTTCGCGCAAAAGGTACGCGACGACGGAAGAGTCCACCCCCCCGGAAAGGGCGACAGCGGCCCAACCGCTTCCGCTCTTCAGCCGATCTCACCTGCCCGTTCGGCAGCACTCAAGGGATACCACCCGATTCCCGCGGTCCCCGGACCTACGTGTGCGGCGATGACCGGCGGAACCGTGCGGAGGACGAGCTCGATCTTGTTGCCGTAGCGCTGGCGCAACTCTTCTTCCCAGCGGAGCGCTTCTTCGGCCATGTTACAGTGGATGACACCTACGCGAGAAAAATCGACATCCGCCAATGCGCGGTCCAGTTCGGCAAACACGCGCGCCTTCGCGCGGGCGAACGTTCGTTCCTTGTCGAACGGGACGAGTTTCCCGTCCTCGAAGGTGATGATCGGCTTGATGCGGAGGAGTGATCCCACGATGTACTCCGCGCGCGTAAGGCGGCCTCCGCGGTGCAAATGGGAGATGTCGTCTACGACGAAGAGGGCGCGCAGGCGCGACGCCACCTCGTTCATCCAGCGGACGACGACCTCCACAGGCTTCCCTGCCCGGTGAAGGCGCATCCCCTCCTCGAGAATCCATACCATGGGGTGGACGGTCATCTTAGAGTCCACGGCGTAGAGGGGAAACCCGACCATCTCCGCCGCCTTCACCGAAGTCGCCCAAGTACCGCTGAGTCCCGAGGAAATGTGGACGGCGATACCCAAGTCGTAGGAAGCCTTGAGTCGTGTGTAAAGTTCCACGAATTCTCCGATCGTCGGTTGGGTCGTCGTCGGCAGGACGCGCTCTTCTCGGAGGCGGCGGAGGAATTCCTCTTCGCCGATGTCGAGGTTTTCCCGGTAGGCCTTTTCTCCAAAGACGACGGACAAGTAGACGATGTGCACGTCGTTCGCGCGGGCGAATTCGGGGTCGATGTTCGACGTGGAATCGATGATCCACGCGATGCGCTCGCCCATGGAGTCACCGTCCTTTCGGTAGGCATTCGTTCGCGGCGCGAAACTCTGGGTTCACGGGGGAGCTTGGTTTGCGCTGGCGATGCGGTTGCGGCCCCGGCGCTTCGCCCCCAGGTACATGGCTCGGTCGGCACGGTGGATGAGGCCGGCGACGTCGTCGGCATGTTCGGGAAACGTGGCAACCCCGATGGACACCGTCACCCGGGGCGGATCGAGATCTGGAGTGGGAGAGGGAAGCCCGAGTCGGGCCACCCCGCCGCGCAGGCGCTCGGCGACGCGCAACGCCGCAGCGTGGTCCGTTCGTGGCAAAAGTACGAGGAACTCCTCCCCCCCGTATCGGGCGAGGACGTCTTCCTTGCGCGTCATTCCCATGAGGAGCGCCGCAAGTTGGCGGAGAAGTTCGTTCCCCATCTCGTGCCCGTACGTGTCGTTAAAGCGCTTGAAGAAGTCGATGTCGAGGAGGAGGAGGCTCACCTGCTCGCCCCGCTCGCGCGCCGCCCGGAGCACGCGTTCGCCGATCTCGCGGAAGGGGCTGAAGAGGAGAAATCCCGTGAGGGCATCGCGCTGCGTTTCGGCTTCTTCCTTGAGAAGACGACGGACGCGGACGAGGACGTCCTCCAGAAGTCGGGCCGCAAAGCGCAAACGCCGCTCTTCGCGAGACGTGAACGGGCGGTAAGACGGGCGCAAAAAGACGAGCGTACCCCCGTCTTCCCACCGGGCGGCGAGGACAGCATAAGGCCCTACGACGGTTTGGAGGAGGAAACGCCGGACTTGGCCGCGGCCTAAGCTCCCGGTTTCGAGAACCCGAGACTGCAACTCGCGGCACAAAACCCCTTCGCGGTCTCTCCCCCACCCGAGGGCGTCCGCATGCTTCCCGACGTAGCACTCGTCGCCTTCGGAAAGGTAGAGGGAAAAATCGAAGGGAAAGATCTTCTCGAGCTCCGCAAAGGCCCGCGCGACAAACCTCTCTTCGTCGGAGGAGGAGTGAAGTTCCGCGAGAAGGCGGTGCAGGCGTGCGTATACCTCTGCCTCTTCTCGCCAAAGGTTCCAGGTAAGGGCCCCTCCTGCGGCAAGCGCCAGAGCCCCCCCGCCCAAACACGCAAGAGAAAGCACTCCGGGTTCCATGGCCCGATGCCTCACGTCTTGCCCGCAGCGTCGCTTTCGCCGACGCGGCGGACGTAGTGGAGAGCTTCGATCGCGAGCTTGGTTCGCTCGCTGATGTTCACCTTGATCCGGATGCTCGCAAGGTGGTTCTTGACCGTCTTTTCGCTGATCCCGAGCCGTTTGCCGATTTCCCCGTTGGACAGCCCCTCGGCCATGAGGAGGAGGATGTCGCGCTCGCGTGCGGTTAGGCGTTCCCATCGTTCTCCAAGGACGGATTCGCGTTCGACAGAAGGAGGAACGTCGCTCGCACGTGCCGAACGCTCCTCATGCGAAAGACGGCGAAGCTCGGCGATCACGTACCCGGCGAGCCGCGGATGGAGGTACGCACCCCCGGCGCGTACGGCGCGCACGGCGGAGACGAGCGTCTGAGCGTCGATCTCCTTGAGGAGGTAGCCGTCCGCCCCAGCGAGCAAGGCGCGGCGTACGTACTCCTCGTCGTCGTGGATGGAGAGCATGATCACACGCGTGGGGAGCCCTAGGGCCCGGATCTTACGCGTGGCCTCGATTCCGTTCATTTCCGGCATGTTGATGTCCATGAGGACGACGTGGGGGAGAAAGGCGATCTCCACGGAGATGTTCCGCGCCTCTGCATGCTTAATCGCATTGGCCACCGCCTCTTGCACGATGCGAAACAAGGCGATTTCCACGGGACCGGACAGGCGCTGCTCTTCGCCGACGACGTGGAGTTCCACGGCAGGAAACCCCTCACGTCGGTACATCTCCAAATGCTTGGATAGGGCGGAAACGAGGCCAAGGTCGTCGAGGTGCATGGGCCGAAGGTCGTAGATCACCTTGCGCACGTCGGCAAGGGCGGCGCGCAAGATCTCCCGGAGAGAACGCAACTCCTCTGCGGCGAGGGCGGCATCGCCTTCGCGGATTCGCCTTTCCACTAGTTCGACCTTGAGCAAGGCGAGGGCTAAACTTTGGGCGGGGCCGTCGTGAATGTCGCGGGCAATGCGACGCCGTTCTTCTTCCTGCGCCTCGATCACCTTAAACCCGAAGAGCTGCCGCGAAAGGGCCGACTGAACCGCCTCGGACATGCGCGCGAGGTCGCCCTTGAGATAGTCGAGCACCACGCTCATCTGGAGGAGGATGGACTCCGCCTTGTCAATCGTGCGCAAGAGGTTCTTGTACCGCTGTTCGAGCTCGTCTCGGCGCTTTCGGAGGAGCTTTTCGCGTTCCTGTCCGAACTGTAGCGTCGCGAGCATCTCGCTCGCCGCCTCGTACGCCTCGCGGATGTCGCGTTCCGAGTAGCGGGAAAAGTTCCTGCTCACCTCGACGAGGCGCTGGCGGAGCTTGCGGTATTCCCGCTCGCGTCGGTCGTTTTCGGCGATGAGGAACTCGATCTCCCGCTTGAGCTTTGCGAGTTCCTCTTCGACGGTCCGGCTTTCTTCCCGCGCCTGCTCCGCGATGTCGAAGACCTGAGCCTTTGCCGCCTCCATCGTGCGCACGGTGTGGTCGAGGATGCGCTCCAGCGTTTCCAGGGCAGGAAACGTCCCTTCCTCCATCCCGTTGCCCCCGCAGCGTGCCTTTGTGCACGATTCTACCACAAGTGCCCGCCCGGGCGGCAAAAGGCCGAAATGAGTAAGCCCGGCACGACATGTGCCGGGCGGTGGATGTGCCGAAGCCTTGGAGGAAGCCTTTAGCGACCACCCCGGGCCGAAAGCCAAGCCTCGGCCGCGCGGCGGAGTGCCTCGGCGCGGTCCGTGCGTTCCCACGGGACGTCCAGGTCCTCACGGCCGAAGTGCCCGTAAGCCGCCAGGTTCCGATAGATCGGCCTACGCAGGTCGAAGTCGCGGATGATCGCGCCGGGGCGGAGATCGAAGTGCTCGCGCACGAGCTCGACGAGCTTTGCATCGGGAATGCGGCCGGTACCGTACGTATCCACGCGGATGGAGATGGGATGCGCTACGCCAATCGCGTAGGAAATCTGCACCTCCGCGCGGTCCGCAAGGCCTGCGGCGACGATATTCTTGGCGACGTAGCGGGCGGCGTAGGCCGCGGACCGGTCGACCTTCGTCGGATCCTTACCGGAAAACGCGCCGCCGCCGTGGCGGGCGTATCCGCCGTAGGTATCTACGATCACCTTGCGTCCCGTAAGTCCTGCATCTCCCTGAGGCCCCCCGATGACGAAGCGCCCGGTTGGGTTGATGAAAAAGCGCGTGCGTTCGTCGAGGAATTCCCGGGGGATTACCGGACCTACGACGTGCTCGAGCAGGTCCTCCTTGAGCACCTCGTACGGAACGTCGGGGTCGTGCTGGGCCGAGATGACCACCGTATCGATGCGCACGGGGCGATGGCCCTCGTATTCCACGGTCACCTGCGTCTTCCCGTCGGGACGGAGGTATGCGAGAAGGTCGCTCTTCCGCACCTCCGCCAGGCGACGGGCGAGGCGGTGGGCCAAGTCGATAGGAAGCGGCATGAGCGTCGGCGTTTCGTTTACGGCGAAGCCGAAGACCATACCCTGGTCGCCTGCCCCGATGCGCTCGGCTTCGTCCTCCGCCCCTCGGTCGCGCGCTTCCCACGCACGATCCACACCCATGGCGATGTCTGGCGACTGCTCCTTGAGCGACACGAGCACGGCACACGACGTCGCGTCGCAGCCGTACGCGGGATCCGTATAGCCGACTTCTCGGATCACCTGACGCGCGATGTTGGCCACATCTACGCGCGCCTTCGAGCTGATCTCTCCAAAGATGAAGACGAGCCCGCCCGTGGCCACCGTCTCGCAGGCGACGCGGGCAAAAGGATCTTCGTGCAGGTATGCGTCGAGCACCGCGTCGGAAATCTGGTCGCAGAGTTTGTCGGGATGGCCCTCGGTGACGGACTCCGAAGTGAAGTAGTGCCGTTCACCCGTGTCCACGAAAGTCCCTCCTTCCGCTGCTTCGCGGTTCTCTCGCCCTCCTCGCAAGTATGCGCAAACGGATTGCGAACACGGCCTCTTTGGGGAGAAGTCGCGTCAAGTATAGTGAAGCCCCTCGAGGGTGTCAAGAAAGGGGCGGAGAGCTCTCTCCGGCAGTCGAAGAGGGGGGGCGGTCGAGAAGGCGCGTCGAAAATATCCCCGCTTCGTAGAGGAGGATGAGGGGCACGGCCCCCGAAAGGTGGGCCAGGATGTCCGGAGGGGTGATCATGGAAGCCGTTACGTACAGGATGAAGTAGGCGTACTTTCGGTAGCGCCGGTACACGGCGGGCTTTACCCAGCCAAGGCGGGCCAAGGTGTACATGATGAGTGGAGTCTCGAAAAAAAGGGCCATGGGAAGCGACAGGCCCACCATGAAGGAGAAGTAGCGCTGCACGCTGTAGTACGGCTCGATGTGGAACGCCTGACTCAAAGTCAGGGTAAAGCGAAACAAAAACGGAAAAAAGACAAAAAGGCCAAAGAAGAGCCCAAGGACGAAGAGGAAAAAGGCGATGAGCACGTAGCGAAACCCGCGGAAGGGACGTCCTGTGACCGAAGCGTAGACGAAGAGGGCCTCGCGAACGACGAGGGGGATGAGGCAGGCGACGGCGATCACGTTGCTCAGGAGGAAGTACACCTGAAAGCCGTCCGTGGGGGCGAGCACGTAGAGGGTGATCTCGGGGCGAAAGAGCCGATACAGGTACGGCGCCCCGAAGAACCCGAGGACGAGGAAGGCCGCGTACCCTACGAGGAGATGGATGAGCGACTTCCTGAGCGCCGGGCCGTAAAGGCGGAGCCATTCTGCTAGGGACTCCCGACCCGCGGCCACGATGTCGCGGCGGAAGCGCCGCCGGAGATACCGTTGTCCGGCCCGCACGAGAAGTTGCCAGGGCATGATCCTTCCTCCTTCTCCGCCGCTTAGCCGGCTAGGTGGGAAATTCTTCGCGCGCCAATGCGAGGGCGCCGAGGACCCCCGAACGATCTCCCAAGGCCGGCGGCACGAGGTACGTCTCCGCGTGCATCGGAGCGTCGAAAGAGGTATACCCCGCCAGAAGGGCGGAGAACTTAGCGCGTACCAGCCGAAGCACGACCGGACGGCTTCCCACTCCACCTCCGAGGACGATCCTCTCGGGGGCGTAGGCGTACGTCACCGCGAGGAGGCCGTGGGCGACGTAGTGGGCGACCGTAAGCCATATGGGGTCGTCTTCGGCAAGTTCTTCGCCCCGCCTTCCCGTTCGCCGTTCCACCGCAAAACCGGAGGCCAGTCCCTCCCAGCAAGACCCGTGGTACGGACATGCGCCGGGAAAATCGTCCCCATCGGCACGCGGGAGAAAGATGTGTCCGAACTCCGGATGCCCGCCTCCGCCGACAAACCTGCCTCGCTCTACGTAGGCCACGCCGATCCCTGTCCCTACTGTGACGTAGGCGAGGGAACGAAGTCCGACACCAGAACCAAGGTGCAGCTCCCCCCACGCGGCGGCGGCAACGTCGGTAACCACGCGTACGGGGGCGCCGAGGACCTCTTCCAGACGGGCACGCAAGGGAAATCCCTGCCAACCGGGCTTCGGCGTGGCCCGGAGCACGCCGTAGTCCGGGCATTCCGGAACGACGCCGACGGGGCCAAAACTCCCCAGCCCCACAGCGACCAACGGATATGCGGCGAGCGTTTCCGCAACGCGACGGACGGTCCGCTCGGGATCTTCCGTTGGGATGCGGCACGTGCAGAGAGGAGGGCCCGACCGTCCGCCTACGGCGAGGAGCCACTTCGTCCCCCCAGCTTCAATGCCCGCCCAATACCTACCCCCCATCCCGCGCACCCCCGGAAACGACCGCAGCCGCGGAGCTATTCCCGTGTCGAACGCCCCCGCCCGCTCCCCCGCGGAGAAAGCTCCTCCCGCTCGCGACGAATGCGCTCCTCCAGGAAGCGGAGCAAGGGAGCCCGCAGGTCTTCCCGCCGCAAGGCGAATTCGATGGAAGTGATGAGGTAGTCGAGCTTCTCACCTACGTCGAAGCGCTCGCCTTCGATCACGTACGCGTACACCGCCTCGTGTTCGTTGAGGCGGGCGATGGCGTCCGTGAGCTGGATTTCGCCGCCCCGACCCGGGGGAAGTTCGTCGAGGATGGCGAAAATCCGCGGCGTGAGGACGTACCGGCCCACGATCCCCAAATTCGAAGGGGCTTCTTCCGGGGAGGGTTTTTCTACGAGCCCCTCCACGGCGTACAGACCGGGGGCGATCTCCTTCCCGGCAATTACCCCATAGCGGTGGATTTCTTCCGGGGGAACCGGACGCACGGCGAGGATCGAGGCGCGGTACCGCTCGTAAAGGTCGAGGAGTTGGCGGAGACCTGGTTTCTCAGCGACGATGAGGTCGTCGCCGAGAAGCACGGCAAAGGGTTCGTCGCCGACGAATTTCCGCGCCGACCATACGGCATGCCCCAACCCCCGGGGTTCCTTTTGCCGGATGTAGTGGATGTCCGCAAGTTCGGAAGAACGGAGGACCTCTTTGAGGAGGTCTTCCTTCCCTCGGGCCCGCAAAATCGCTTCGAGTTCCAGGTTGCGGTCGAAGTGATCCTCGATGGCCCGCTTTCCCTTTCCCGTCACGACGATGATGTCCTCAATGCCCGATGCCGCCGCCTCTTCGACGATGTACTGGATCGTCGGTTTGTCGACGATGGGAAGCATCTCCTTGGGCATGGCCTTCGTCGCGGGAAGAAAGCGCGTCCCCAAGCCGGCAGCGGGAATGATGGCCTTGCGCACCTTCATCGGGCATCCCCCCCTTCGGAAGTTCGAGCCTCTCGGGGGACGAGGCCGAAGGAAAGCTCGCCTTCGGCAGCAACTTCTCCCTCCACAGTCGCCTTCCCGTACCCCTTTCCGGCCCTACCGCGTTGCCAGAGGAGCTCGACCTCCAGACGTAGGACGTCGCCGGGAACCACGGGGCGGCGAAAACGAAAGCGGTCGATTCCGCCGAACATCGCGAGCAGATTTTGATCCTTTTGGCCTTCGAGGACGAGGAGCGCACCCACCTGCGCGAGAGCTTCGACGACGAGCACGCCGGGGTACACGGGGTACCCGGGGAAGTGCCCGGAGAGAACCGGATCGCTCATGGAAATCGCCTTGATCCCCACGGCGCGCTGCCCGGGAACCAACTCGAGAATTCGGTCCACGAGGAGAAACGGCGGACGGTGGGGCAAAATCTCCGTGATCCACGAGACATCCCGCACGCGCATAGGCCCCCTTCCCGATCCGGATAAAAACCGTCAAAGCGACGTGAGAAAGCGGAAGAGGTGCCCCCAGGTACTCCAGGAAAAGAACCCGAGGACGGACCCCTTTCCGAAGACGACGTACCCGAGAAACATCCCGCCTACGAAGGCGAGCGTCCAGACGAGGAGGACGGCGACCGCCGCAACCCTCCCCCAACGAATTTGCCTTCGGGGGGAGCGCCCCGGCGGGGATGTACGCGACGTAGGACCCGACGTCGCCTGTGGCATCGCATCTACCTCCGAACGAGATCGGCGGCCATCCCCGCAAAGGCGTCTGCAGCGCCCAACGTCCGGGTCGCCAAGGAAAGGTAGCGCGCCGCGGGAAGCGTTCGGGCGAGCACTTCCGCGTCGCCGGGAACTCCGCGAACTCCTTGGCGAACAGCCGCGGGAAGTGAAAACTCGAGAACGCCTGCGTCGGACGCGTAAAGGCCGCCCCCTATCGGGCGCAAGGCGTCGGGATTGGCAAGGCGTCCCACGGCAATGCGCGTGAGGAAGCGTTCGCCCTCCCCTTCCCGTACGAACACCCTTCCTTCTCTGTCCACGCGAAATGCCGCCCCGGGGGGAAGGACGAGCGACTCGCCGCCTTCTGTGAGCAAAACGTACTGCCCTACCGCGAGACGATCACCGTCCGCACCAGGAACACGCGTCAGGGAAAGGGAGGGGGCATACACTACCTCATCCCCGTCCGTAGATCGAAGGGCGAACCACCCTCCGTCTTCGGCAAAGAGGTCGGTCGCACTTCCGGTTCCCACGGGAATTCTCCGGTCTTCCCCAAACGGCGTGGCAGCCAAGCGAACCCCCGCGCCTAGGTACACGCCGCGCGGGTCGCCTTCCGGAGGCAAGAGAGTAAACCAAAGTCCGGGGTTTTCCTCGAGAACCGCCTCCCGCGGCAGCGCCCCGGAGGTGTCGAGGTTGGCGATGCGGTGCGCGAGAACGTCGAGCTGGCGATAGCCAGCAACCAAGCCCTGAACGGACAGAGCGAAGCTTCGGTCCACGGGCAGAGGCCCCCTTCTCCTTTTCTCTCCAAATCGGGGATTCCCTCTTTGGAACGAAGATCGGATTACCAGTGCCCAGCGGCGTCGGAAAGCCGCTTAAGGGCTTCGTAAGCAGATGTAAGGCTTTTGCCGCTGAATTCGGCAAACCTCAAGTTCGCCATGAGGGCCGGAAGCTCGCGCCCGAGGTCGACGTTGGAGCCTTCGTATACGCCGTTCCGTATGGTAATCCCCTCGGGAGGAAGCCAAGGCCCTCCGACCGGTACGTCCGTCAGGCGGAACACGCCGCCACCGACGCGATCGAGGCTTGCGAGGGGCGCTGGAGCCTCACCTCCTAGGGATACCACGCCGAGGCGAACGATCGTCCCGGAGACGTCGAGGATGCCACTCGGACCAACGGTGAACGCCGCCCCGCCGAGGTAGATCGGATTGCCCGCGTCGTCCGCGACGCGCAATCCGGCCGGGCCGTAGAGGAATCCGTCGTCGCCCGGGACGAAGCGCCCATCTCGCGTAGCGTACAAGTTGCCCTCGGGGTCCACGAGAAGGAAAAAGGGAACCGCACCGGCGGGACGTAGCACCTCGCCTTCAAACGCGAAGTCCAGCGGTCGACCCGTCTCCACGAGCGGGCCGGGGGTAAACCGCGGTCTTGTACCCGCCACGTACGCCGAAAGCACGCCTTCGCCGAGCGGACGACGGGCCCGATGAATTTCTTCGAAGAGCACGGCCGCAAAGCCGCGAACGAGGGGATCTTCCGTCCGGTAGCCGGGAGTCTCGGCGTTTACGAGGTTGTGCGTGAGAATCTCGCCCCTCCGCATCCCGAGGAGGAAACCCGCCGTCCCGGCGTCTGCACCCCTGAGCACGTCCTTCCCTCCCCTAGCGACCGCCGCGCGGCCGCATGAGCTTGTCCATCTGCTCGAGGAGGACGCCCGTGCCGCGGGCGACGGCGGTCATGGGATCGTCGGCGATGAACACGGGGACCTTGAGCTCCTCTGCGAGAAGCCGGTCCATCCCCGCGATCAGGGCTCCTCCCCCAGTGAGCAGAATCCCCCGGTCGATGATGTCCGCGGCGAGCTCCGGCGGCGTCCGCTCGAGGACCGAACGCGCCGTCGCGACGATCTCCTCCGTGGCCTCCCGCAAGGCGGCGCGCACTTCCTCGGAAGTGATCGTCACCGTCTGCGGTAAACCCGTGACCATGTGCCTTCCGCGCACCTCGAGCGAGGCGTTGCGCACGCCGGGATAGACATCGCCGATCTCGAACTTGATCGTCTCCGCTGTGCGCTCTCCCACGAGCAGGCGATGTTTGTTCCGCAGGTACTGCATGATCGCCGCGTCGAACTTATCCCCCGCGACGTTGATCGACGCCGCGGCGACGATGTCGCCCATGGAAAATACCGCCACATCCGTGGTACCGCCGCCGATGTCGATCACCATGTTTCCCGAAGGTTGGAAGATGTCCAGCCCAGCGCCAATTGCAGCTACTTTGGGTTCTTGTTCGATCCATACCTCGCGCGCTCCCGTCCGCTCGATCGTCTCGCGAATCGCCTTTTGTTCCACGGGTGTGATGTTCGTCGGCGCACAGACCAAAACGCGCGGGCGGCGAAAGAATCCGCGCAAACCCACGCGTTCCAAAAACGTAGCCAACATCTTTTCCGTAACCTCGAAGTCGGCGATCACCCCGTCGCGCAACGGGCGCACGGCGACGATGTTCCCCGGGGTTCGCCCGACCATGCGGTAGGCTTCTCTTCCTACGGCCAAAACCTCCCCGCTTTCCGAAAGGGCGACGACCGACGGCTCGTCGAGGACGATCCCCTTCCCGCGCTGGTAGATGAGGACGTTGGCCGTACCTAAGTCGATGCCGATGTCCCGCGTGATCACGCGCGGCGACCCCCCCTATGCGCGCGTTGTGAAGAAGGCGCGCACATCCTCCCCAGTATACGAATAGTATAGCGCAAGAAAAAAATAAAGAAAAACCGGGGCCGCCTACCGTGAATCCTCCTGAACTTCCCCGTAGGCTTCCCCGAGAACGCGTTCGCGTTTATACTTCCTCCGCGTCGCCTCCCCGCCCCGGAGGTGCCGAATCTGTTTGTGATACTCGAGAATTTCTCGGACTTCTTTCCACCACTCGAGGTGGATTTCCGGCAGGCGTTCGGTGAGGTCCTTGTGTACGGTACTCTTGAAAATGTCAAAGTCCTTGGCGATCGCCCGCACGGTCTTCCGCGTCTCGATGAGGTGCTGGGCGATCTTCAGCGTGCGTTCTCAGATGTAATCATGCAAACCCCTCGCCTCCCTCGCCCCTCGGACCCCGCGAGTTGCTACAGTATATGGGCCCCGCAAAATGCGTAGACCTCCGATCTCCGAAAGCGCAGAGGGTCACGAGCGGGGGAGCGGAGGGAGGAGGGCCGCAGGATTTTCCGGGCGATCGCCCTTCCGTACTTCAAAGTGGAGGTGAACACCTGCATCCTTGTCGAACGCCGCGGTCCCCGCCGTACCGATCACTGTGCCGCGTTCTACGGCGTCGCCGACCTTGACCTTGGCCTCCGCAAGGCTCTCGTAGACCGTCGTACGTCCATCTTCGTGGGCGATCCAAACGACGTACCCGACGAGCGGGTCGCGTTCGGCGCAGACGACCTTTCCGGGGGCCGCCGCGAGTACGGCAAAGGGCTTCCCGTCCTTGCGCGCCAAATCGATCCCGCGATTCGGATAGTAGCTCCCCGCAAAAGAGACGAGGGCCTTTGCTCGGTCAGCATCGTTCAGGTGCTCGTCGTCGTAGTAGGGACGGACGACCACGATCTCCTCTTCGGTGGACACGGGCCAAACGTACGCCCCTGCTTCTTCCGCGGTGGGTACCACATGCGCTTCCTCGGAAGACGGCCCTTGCGCCTCCTCAACGGCCCGGGGAGATTCCCCCGTCTGCGGGACGAAGGCCTGCTTCCCCGTCCAAAACACGAGGCTCAAAAGGAGGGCTGCGGCTCCCAGGTATACGGCCGGAAAGAACCACTTCTGTGCGGGCAGGCTGCGGAAGGTTCGCGCAAGGCGCAAAAACATACGGTCTTCGCGTCCGTCTCCACCTGCGGCGTGGGCGGTCGAAGAACTTTTCCCGCCTTCTCGCATCTCGCGTGCGTGTTCCTTGTCCACGGAGCATCACCTCACACCCCATCTTGGACAAGGAACGGAAGGTTTAAACCTCCCCCGAACCTTTCCCCACGCCCGCACCGCACATCTCTTCGGATCTTACGGCGTTCGAGGGGGCTCCCGGGTGGCCACCGTCCCCGCAGAGCCGATGCGGGTGAGAGCCGTACCCGGATAGTAGTACGCGAGAATCGCCTCGTAGGTCTTTCCCCCGCGGGCGAGGCGTTCCCCCCACTGGCTCATCCCCACGCCGTGACCGTGGCCGTAAGTATCCACGATTACGGCATCGCCTTCGACGCGCATGCGGAAAGTCGCCGAAGGCAGACCGAGCCGGCGACTCACCTCCTTGCCGTCCCATTCGCGGGAACCGATGCGGATGCGCTTCACCTGTTTGCCCGCCGTCTCTTCGACGACCGCGACCCGGGCGAGCTCGTCTACGACAACCTCGAGCTTCTTTGCCACCTCCGCCCGGGAAAACCGAAAGACCCTTTGGTACGTCGGCGCCTCTCGATCCCAAGGGGAGGGAACGCTGCGCAGGTAGGGGCGGTCGCCGCCGAACACGTCTCGGGCGTCGTCCGTCTGGCCGTTGCTCACGGCAAAGTACTGAGTTTCCGCAGGAGTGCCCTTGTACGTGAGGATTTCCCCTTCCGTGGCGCGCACGGCTGCCCATACCTTTTCGTCGTACGTGGGGTACGCCTCGCCCCACTTTCCTTTGCGAATGACCTCGTCGTGGTAGACTTGGTCCCAGTCGTCGTCACGCAGGGCAGACTTTGTTGCCGCCGTTCCCGCGAGCCCCAAACGGTACACGGCGTACGTTCGTGCGGCGACCGCCTGCGCCTTGAGCGCTTCGGGCGAGAAACTCGCGGGCATTTCCCCGGCGACTACGCCTGCAACGTACGTTTCCAAGGCCACCTGCTCTACGCGCTTGCTCTGGGTACGAAAGACGGATACGACAAGATCCGGAGGCGCGTGCTCGTCCGATGAGTCCACGGGGGCGAGGTACACCAACGCGCGCCCCTCGCCCGGAGGAAGGGAGAGGCGAAGCACGTGTGCCCCGATTCCGGCTCCTCCCACGGCAAAGAGCGAAACGGCGCCGATAAAAAGCCACCTCCGAATTCGCGTATTCCGACGCCTTGGGCTTCGCATGCGTCCACCTCCCTGTGCTGCCCCCATACCGGGTACCTACGCGGAGATGGGCATTCGTAGAACAAAAGCCGGCCGGTTCGAAAGTTCGAACCGGCCGATAAGCATGCTTCCCTGGCTTTTTGCGGAAAACCGGATCCACCCAGGGGAACCGAGCAGAGGGCCGGATCGAGGTTACGTCCCCCGGCCTACGGTTTCCCCGGGAGCGAGGAATCGCGGCAAAAAGAGAGGTGGCGGCTCAGGTGCGAGGTCCTTGTCCTCTACGCGCTCGATCTTGGCCCCGATGCCCTTGAGCTTTTCTTCAAGCCGCTCGTACCCCCGTTCGATGTGCACGATCTCCAGAACCTCCGTCGTGCCACGGGCGGCGAGCCCGGCGAGTACGAGTGCCGCCGCCGCGCGCAGGTCCGTGGCCCGTACGCGGGCTCCGACGAGGGACGTCCCTTCAACCACGGCCGTACGGCCTTCTATACGAATACGTGCGCCCATCTTCGCGAGCTCGGCGGCGTGGAGGAAGCGGTTTTCAAAGACGGTCTCTGTGACGACGCTTGTCCCCGGAACAGTAGCGAGCAGGGCGAGAAACTGCGGCTGCATGTCCGTGGGAAATCCGGGGTACGGTTGGGTCTTCACGTCCACCGGTTTGGGATCCCGCGTGGCCACGATGCGAATCCCGTCTTCGTCCTCCTCGAGGTAGTGCCCCATCTCGCGAAGTTTTGCGATCACGGGCACGAGGTGTTCGGCGATGGCCCCCTCTACGTACCCTTCCCCTCCCGTAAAGGCAAAGGCGACGAGGTAGGTCCCCGCCTCGATCCGGTCGGGGATGGGCAAATACGAAGTTCCAGAAAGACGAGACACACCCTCTACGCGAATCGTCCCCGTACCGGCCCCGCGAATGCGTGCCCCCATGGCGTTCAAAAAGTTCGCGAGGTCCACGATCTCCGGTTCCTGGGCGGCGTTTTCGATCACCGTCTCTCCGTGGGCAAGCGTCGCCGCCATGAGCACGTTTTCCGTCGCCCCTACGCTGGGGAAGTCGAAGTAGATCGTCGTTCCGAGGAGACGAGAGGCGCGGGCGGTCACAATCCCCTGTTCCAGCTGAACTTCCGCACCGAGGGCCTGAAAGCCTTTGAGGTGCTGATCGATAGGGCGGCTTCCGATGTTACAGCCGCCGGGTAAGGCGACACGTACCTCGCCCATCCGCGCAAGCAGCGGGCCCATGACGAGTACAGAGGCGCGCATGAGCCCAACGAGTTCCGCCGGAGGCTCAGTAGAGTGGATGGCCCGGGCATCGAGGCGATGGGTCGTTCCGCGGCGTTCGATGCGGATGCCGAGGGATTCGAGAACGGCTTCCATCGTCGCCACGTCGCGCAAGTTGGGAATTTCCTCGAGTTCCGTCGTCCCCTGTTCTACAAGAAGCGCCGCTGCGAGAATGGGAAGAACCGCATTTTTGGCCGTTCCTACGCGAATCGTTCCCGTGAGCGGAAACCCACCTTCGATGCGGTACAGGGCCAACGTCGTTCCCCTCCTGCCAGGTCTCCTGCCGTTCGTGCGCGGGCGGCGGCACCCATCCAAACGCGTAGGGGGAAACCTCCTCGTATTATCCGCCGAAGAGGTAGCGCAGATCCCAAGACCAAAGGAGGTACTGCGCAAAAAAACACGACAAAACCGCCGCAAGCGCCAAGGCGAAAAGTGCTCGGAGCGTGTGTGTGCGGCGGGAATGGGGGTCTTTTACGAAGTTCTCCCACCGGATGGCATCGACCGCCCAAAATGCGGCGACGACGAAGACGAGAGCGGCGAGGATGTTTACGAGGGCAAAAACGCTGAGGATCCGCAAGTCCACGAAAAGCCCTCCCTGGACATATTATACGGTTTCATACAGCGGGGGAGAACCGCCCTTCCCCATGCGCAAAAAAAGAGGCGGCGGAAGGGAGGTCTTCCACCGCCCCGAACTCCCACGCGACTTTGGCGCCTAAGCACCGAACACCCACGTGAGTGCTTGGAAGAACGACTCCGGCCACACTCCGCCGAGAAGCGTACCGATCGCCGTGAAGACGAGGACGGCGGCCTGCGGCCATGGAAGGGCGACAGGTGCCTCGCCCTCCCCTTCGCGCATAAAGATCATGCGCAAAATCTGGAAGTAGTACACGTACGCGACGAGGCTCGCCACCGCCATGGCGATGGCAAGCGCCCATTGCCCACCCCACATCGCGCCGAGGAAGAGGTAGAGCTTTCCCGTAAAACCTGCGGTCAGAGGAATCCCCGCCAAAGAGAGGACGAAGAGGGTCATAAACGCCGCAAGGAGCGGGCGCCGACGGTAGAGGCCGCGGAGGGCGTCGAGGCTCTCGTCGCCGCGTTCACGCGAGACGACATCCGCCACGGCAAAGGCGCCCAAATTCATGAAGAGGTAGGCGAGAAGGTAGAAGAGCATCTGTTCTAGAGCGAGCGGACTAGATGCAGCGAAGGGGACGAGGATGTACCCGGAGTGGGCGAGGCTCGAATACGCGAGGAGGCGCTTGAGGTTCGTCTGCCGAAGCGCCACGAGGTTGCCGACGAACATCGTGAGGACGCCAATCCACGCCGCAAGCCCAGCGACGAGCTGGGAAAATCCGCTCCACATTCCGGGGAGACCGACGAAGAGAGGGTAAAACAGGCGGAGGAAAAGGGCAAATCCGGCCGCCTTAGAGACGACGGCGAGAAAGGCGGTCGCAGAAGTCGGCGCTCCCTCGTACACGTCTGGCGCCCAGAGGTAGAGGGGAACGCTGGAAATCTTGAAGGTCAACCCCGCAAAGACGAGCACGACGCCGAGGACGGCGAGGGGATAGACGTCCCATGGCATCCCCGCAAAGCTCTGAAACAGGCGCAGCACGTCCGTCTCTCCGGCCACACCGACGAGGAACGACAGACCGTAGAGGAAGATGCCACTCGCGATCCCCGAAAAGACGACGTACTTAAAGGCCGCCTCTTGTGACGCCGTGCGCCTCCGCCGCAGGGCGACGAGGACGATCGCCGCCACGGTGAGCACTTCCATCCCCACGAAGAGGACGAGTAGGTCGTAGGACGACGCCATGAGCGCCGCCCCGAAGGTGGCCAAGAGGAGGAGGGCCGAGCGTTCTCCTTCCAACTCGGCGTATTCACCGGTCACCTCCGCCCGACGTCCGGGCGTGAGGAGGAGGGAGAAGAGCGCACCGAAGAGGAAAAGCCCTTGGAAAAACGCGGAAAACCCGTCCAAAAACAACGCCCGTCGCCCGAAAAGGGAGATGGAGGGGAGGGGGGTTCCCCCGACGAGAAACCTCTGCACGTCTCCTACGAGAAAGGCAAAGGAGAGGAGGACGAACACCGAGGCAAGATAGGGGAAAACCAGCCGTCGTTCGGGGGGAACGACGAGGAGGAGCAAGAGGAGAAAGATCCCTCCGAAGAGAAGGGTCCCCAGGGGGGCGAGAAGGAGGATTAGGTCGTTCACCTCACCAGAGCCCTCCTTTCCACAGCGCCAAGAAGAGGAGAAGGGCGATGCCCAGGGTGGCCACGGCGCCATACGTCTGCACGCGTCCGTTCTGCACAGCGCTCCCGAGGCGCGCGAGGGTCTCTGTACCAAGGACCACGAGGGCGATCGTCCCTTCTACGACGAAGGTTTGGATCGCCTGCGCAGCGCGACCGAGGGCCACCGCCCCCTGGACGAAGACGACATGGTAGAAATCGTCGATGTAGTACCGACGGGCGAGCACGTGGAATACGGGGCGGGTGAACCGGCCCCACGGGGCAAGGCGCGTCCCGCGAAGGACGGCGTAGCTGCCCACAAGGAGCCCGAGAAGTCCGACGCTCACTCCCAAGAGGACGTCCAAACCAAAGACTGGCGGGTGGATTTCGGAAACCGTCCCGTCCGACGCAAAGTAACGGCTGAGAAGCGGTGCCCAGGGAGTTTCCAAAAACCCATACCCAAGGGCGAAGGCGGTGAGGACGTACAGAGGGATGAGCATGACAGGCGGGCTTTCGTGCACCTCATGGGGGGTGCGGTTCTCGCCAAAAAACACGTAGCCGACGAGCCTTCCGACGTAGAGGGCGGTGACAAACGCGGCGGCCAGACCCATTCCGTACAGGGCGGGGTTGGCCTCCAGCGTATGCTCGAGGATGAACTCCTTGGAGAAGAACCCGGCAAACGGAGGAATCCCCACAAGGGCAAGCGCTCCGGCCAAAAAGGCGAGGCTCGTTCGCGGCAGGCGACGAAGGAGACCGCCCATCTCACGAATGTCCTGCGTCCCCGTGGCGTGGATGATGCTCCCAGCAGCAAGGAAGAGGAGCGCCTTAAAGTACGCGTGGGCCGTGAGGTGGAAGAGCCCCGCGACGTACGCCCCGACGCCCAGAGCGAGCATCATGTGTCCAAGCTGACTGATCGTCGAATAGGCCAAAACACGCTTGATGTCGTACTCCGCCAAACCCATCGTCCCGGCAAACAGGGCGGTAAAGGCCCCAACCCAAGCGACGACGTCGAAGGCGTAGGGGGCCGCGAGGAATACAGGGTAGGCGGCGGCGACGAGGTACACCCCGGCGGCGACCATCGTGGCCGCGTGAATGAGTGCGGAAACCGGTGTCGGACCCTCCATGGCATCCGGCAGCCACACATGAAGGGGGAACTGCCCGGACTTCCCTACCGCCCCGAGGAAGAGAAGGAGGGCGATGGCCGTAAGGGCCCAATCGGGAATCACCCCTCCCGATACGGCAGCAAAGAGGTCGGCGTCGTCGAAGCTCTTCACGTAGGCAAAGATGAAGAGCAACGCGGCGAAAAAGCCGACGTCGCCTACGCGCGTGACGAGAAAGGCCTTTTTCGCTGCCTCCCGCGCAGCAGGCTTTTCAAACCAAAACCCGATGAGCAGGAAAGAGGCGAGACCCACGATTTCCCAAAAGAGGTAACGGGCGAGCATGTTGGCAGAAAACACGAGGGCGAGCATCCCAAAAGTGAAGAGGCTCAAGTGCGTGTAAAAGACGGGATACCGAGGATCGCCCTCCATGTACCCGACCGAATACACGTGTACGAGGAAGCTCACGAGGGAAACGGTGAGGAGCATGATCGCGCTCAGGGCGCTCACTTCGAAGCGCACGTCGACGACGAGATCGCCCAGGGTGAGCCACGTAAGCCGCGGCCCGACCACCGGCCCCTCTTGTAAGAAGCGATAGAGGAGGAGCGCGGCGGCCCCGGCGGAGAAAAGGGTGGCCGCGATCCCCACGAAATGGGCGCGACGGCCAAGCGCCGGTCCGAAAACGAGGAGAAGGGCGAACGACGCGAGCGGTGCGAGGACGACCAGATACCCCAAGCCGAGGAGGTCCACCGCCGAGCGCACCTCCGTTTCTGCGGTAGGTCAGTGTTTGAGGGAATCGTACTCGTCGGCCCAAGAAGTTCCCGTAAGGCGGGCGAGGGAAATCGTCACCGCAAGCCCTAAAGCGAGTTCCGCCGCTGCAATTACGATCGTAAAGAGGGCCAGCAGTTGAAGGACGCCGGGATTTGCCGTCGCACCCGTGGAAACGAGAGGGTAGTGGGAAAAGGCGAGAAAGTTGAGGACGACGCCGCCGAGCATCACCTCTAAGGACAAAAGCACGAGAACCGCATGGCGCCGTGTAAACGCGCCGTAGAGCCCCAAGGCGACGAGCATCGCGCCGAGGAGGAGGTATTGGAGAAGCGACGCGCTCATGGTTCATCCTCCCTTGCAACGAGAACGGCCCCTATGAGAGCGAGGGCGAGGAGGAGCCCCCCGAGGACAACGGCGAGGCCGTAGGCGGGATCAAAGGCGAGTTCTCCGATGTCGTGCAGGCGGACAAACCCCTCTCCGGGCGCACCGAGGAGGGGGAAACGCGCCTTCCAGAGAAATGCCGCCACAAGGAGGAAAAAGCTCAGGGCGGAGATGAGCCCGAGGATCTCCCCCGTGGTGGTCCTCCCTTCCTCCCGATGGCGGGAGAGCATCACGCCAAATGCGGCGAGGATCGTTACGGCGCCCGCATACACGAGGATTTGAACGGTGGCGACGAACTCCGCTCCGAGAAGGAAGTAGAGGGCAGCCAATCCGAGGAAGGCCCCCATGGCGGCAAACACCGCGTGAAGGGTCTTCCGCAGGGAGAGGAGCAGAAACGCGCTGCCCAAGGTGAGAAACGCGAGGAGGAGGAAAAACGCGTAGCTCCACATCACCGGCGGCTCGTCTCCTTCCGCACGTGGGCGAGGTTATGCGGGTTTTCCGCGAGCCAGACGATGTCCTTGTGTAGGTCGTCCCGTCGGTACGCCGCATGCTCGACGGTAGCAGCCATCGTGATCGCGTCCGTCGGACAAACTTCCGTACACAGATCGCAGAAGATGCAGATCTCGTAGTTGATCTCGTAGAAATCCAAAACCTTGCCCTTCTTCGTCGGGTCGGGGTTGGGCTTCCCCCCCAAGGTAATCGCGCCCGTAGGGCAGACGTTGGCGCACTGGTTGCAGACGATGCACTTATCCACGTAGAGGACGTGGCTTCCGCGTAAGCGGTTGGGAAACTCGTACGGTTCGTCGGGGTAGAAGTGGGTTACCTTGGGTTCGAAAAGCTCCCGCAGAGTGACCCCGAGACCCTTGAGAACGCCGGGAACCTTCACGTGCGCCACCTCCCGAATTTCGGTTTCGCGGTGCTCCGCCTCACCCCACAGGCGCTTTTCGCGGGCCTTCGAACCGCTCACGCTACGAAAGCTCGGTATACGATCGTTGCGAAGAGGTTGAGGAGGGAAACGGGAAGGAGAACCTTCCAGGAAAAGACCATGAGCTGGTCGATGCGCATGCGGGGATACGTCGCGTGAAACCAAAAGGGCACGTAGGAAAGGAGGAGCGCCTTGAGGAGGAACCAAATCCACCCAGGCACCGCGTCTAACCCCGGAAACGTGCCCCCGATGGGAAGCGGATACCAACCACCGAAGTATAGGGCCGTAGCGAGCGCTCCCATGGCCAAGAGGTATACGTATTCTGTGAGCATGAAAAGGGCGTATCGCATACCGCCGTACTCCGTGAGGTATCCGCCGATGAGCTCGGATTCCGCTTCAGAAAGGTCGAAGGGCGATCGGTTGAGCTCAGCCACCGCGGCAACGGCAAACACGAGAAATCCGACGATTTGGGGAAACACAAACCAGACCTTCCGCTGGGCCTCTACGATGTCCGTGAGGTTGAGGCTCCCTGCGAGCACAACGACGCCTAAGACGGAAACGATGAGGGGAATCTCGTAGGCGAGCATTTGGGCAACCGAGCGCATAGCCCCGATGAGCGACCACTTGTTGTTCGAAGACCAGCCGCCCATGAGCACGCCCACCGTAGTGAGGGACGATACGGCGATGTACAAGAGGAGCCCCACGGCAAAGTCGGAAAAGCGGAGCGTGGGAGACCAGGGCAACACGAGGAAGACGAGAAACACCGGTGCAAAGGCGATCACGAAGGCGAGGTGGTAGAGGGGGCGATCCACCCGGGCGGGGATGATGCTCTCCTTCGCGAGGAGCTTCACAGCGTCGGCAATCGGCTGAAGAAGGCCATACGGCCCCACGCGGTTCGGACCCAAGCGGCTCTGCATGAACCCGAGGATCTTGCGGTGCACGTAGATCGCGTGTATAGCGTACAGGAGGATGAGCAAGAGGAGGACAAGGGCGGCGACGGTGAGCCAGAGAAAGGTTGTGATATTCGGAGGCCCCGCGAGCACTCCCGACATTTAGGCATCCACCTCCCCAAGGACGATGTCGATGCCGCCGAGGATGGCGATCATGTTCGCGACGTTTTCACCGATGAGAAGTTCGCGCAGGATCTGGAGGTTGTGGAACGAGGGACGTCGGAAGTGAATGCGGTAGGGATGGGGAGACTTTCCGTCGCTCCGGATGTACACCCCCTGCTCGCCGCGGGGCATTTCTACGGAGACGTACACCTCTCCGACGGGGGGACGGATGAGCTTGGGGACCTTGCCCATGACCGGCCCCTCGGGAAGTCCTTCGAGGGCCTGGAGGACGATGCGCTTCGACTCCAGGATCTCCTCGAGGCGGAGGTTCATGCGCGCCCAGAGGTCCCCCTCGCTCCGTACGGGAATGCGGAAGTCGAAGCGGTCGTAGATCGAATAGGGCTTCGCACGACGCACGTCGTACGGCACGCCCGTGCACCGCAGGTTTGCGCCCGTTAGGCCGTAGCGAATAGCCGTCTCCCGGTCGTAGCGGCCCACCCCTTTGAGTCGTGCCTGGACGATTTCGTTGCCGACGACGAGGTCGTAAAATTCCTGCATCGTCCGCTCCAGATCGTTTTCGAGGAAGGACTTTACGCGCGCGGGCCACGTCTCGTCGGGGATATCCCACTTTACCCCGCCGATTCGCATGTAGCTGTACGTAAGGCGGGCGCCGGACAGCTCGGCGAGGAAGTTCACGATTTTCTCCCGCTCGCGGAAGGCGTAGAGGAACGGCGTGATCGCCCCGAGGTCGAGGAGGAAGGTGCCGAACCAGACGAGGTGGCTCGCGATGCGGTTGAGCTCCATCGCGATGACGCGGAGGTACTCCGCCCGTTCGGGAACTTCGATCCCCATGAGCGTCTCGACGGCATAGACGAGGGAGTAGTTCCCGATCATCGCCGAGAGGTAGTCCATACGGTCGGTGTAGGGGATGATCTGCGTGTACGTGAGGTCTTCCGCGAGCTTCTCCGTCCCCCGATGTAGGTAGCCGATCACCGGTTCGGCGTCCACGACGGTTTCCCCGTCGAGCTTCACGACGATGCGAAGGACGCCGTGCGTACTCGGATGCTGCGGCCCCACGTTGAGCACGTATTCTTCCGTTCGGAGCACAGCCTACACCCCCTCGTCGTACGGCACGTAGTCCTTGCGCAACGGATGCCCCACCCACTCCTCGTGGAGAAGGATCCGCCGAAGGTCCGGATGGTCTTCGAAGACAATCCCCAAGAGGTCATACGTCTCCCGTTCCGCCCAATCCGCAGCGGTCCACACGTCCACCACGGAAGGCACGCGCGGGTTATCGCGCTCCGCGTGAACGTGAACGGCGAGGAGGTGCGGGTGGCGAAAAGACTGCAGGACGTAGAAGACGTCGAAATGGCTCCCCATGTCCGTTCCGTGGAGGTTGTTCAAAAACGAAAAGTCCGTTTCCGGGTGGTCGCGGAGGAGGAGGGCCGCATCGTGCCACACCTCCCGCGCGACGGTCAGCGTTGGAAGGTTGTGGCTCTTCTCATTTACATGCGGTTCCGAAACGGCCGACTCGCCGAAGCGCTCGCGCAGAAGGGTCACCACTCGGTCGAGAAAGGATTGGGCATCGGGCAAAGCGGTGTGCTCAGCCACGGAGCATCTCCGCCCCCTTTCGCCGTGCCTCGTAGCGGATTTTGTCCTGAAGCCGGTTAATTCCGTAAATGAGGGCTACTGGGCTAGGCGGACAGCCAGGAATGTACACGTCCACGGGAACGATTTGGTCGACGCCTTTGACCACCGCGTAGGAGTTTATGTACGGCCCTCCCGCCGTCGCACAGCTCCCCATGGCGATCACCCATCTCGGCTCGGCCATCTGGTCGTAGAGGCGGCGGAGGAGCGGGGCCATCTTTTTCGTCACGGTCCCCGCGACGATCATCACATCCGCCTGCCGGGGGGAGTTGCGGAAGAAGACGCCAAAGCGGTCGGCGTCGTAGTGGGCGGCACTGGTTCCCATCATCTCGATCGCGCAACAGGCAAGTCCGAACGTGAGGGGCCAGAGCGAGTTCGAGCGCGCCCAACTGAAAAGGCGATCGAGGGAGGTGAAGAGGACGTTGCGCTTCACTTCCTCTACGTCCGCTTCCGGCAATCCTTCGAGTCCGAGGTCTAAGTCGCGCCCTACTTCCATTCCAAGGCCCCCTTTCGCCATGCGTAGGCGTACCCGAGGACGAGGAAAAAGAAAAAGCCCAGGACGATTCCCGCGGCCGTCCACCCGCGACCGGAAAGAACGAGGAGGGCGGGGGTAACGAGCAAGACGGCGATGTCGAAGGTGACGAAGAGAAGTCCGTAGAGGTAGTACTTTACACGGAACGCGACACGAGCGTCCCCTTGCGCCACGTTACCGCTTTCATAAATGTTAAGCTTTTCTTCGTACGCGCGCCTTGGCGCGAGGAGGTCGTTGAGGAGGATGACGACCACCGGAACGCCAAAAGCCAACACGGTGAAGATGAGGAGCGCGAGGAGCGATGTGAGGTAGTTCGCCGGCACGTAAACCCCCCCTCCCTCGTTTTCTCTATGTCGGTAGAGTTAACCCGCGCGTTTACTTTGGAATTATACCAGTTTCCTCTCCTGTTGTCTAACAGAAAGGCCGCACAAAGAAAAAACCGAGGCTGTACCACGAAAGCCCCGGCAATCCGGAAAGGGTCAATCGCCCTCTGCACTCGATCCGACCTGCAGCCGTACGAGGGCCCTCCGAAGGGCGAGCTCGGCACGCGTGTATTCCACGTCCCTCGCCTTCTGGAGCGCCTTTTCCGCCTCGAGTTTGGCGCGCAGCGCACGGTCGAGATCGATCTCCTCCGGAAGCTCTGCCGCCTCGGCGAGAATCGTCACGCGGTCCCTCCGCACCTCGAGGATGCCGCCACAGACCGAGACGAGTTTCCGCGATCCGTCCGGAAAATGCAAAGCGGCCGCGTGGATGTCGAGCGTGGCGACGAGGGGGAGGTGGTTTGCCGCAATTCCGAGACCACCCTCGACCGTTCGCGTGGAGAGGTAGACGACCTCTCCCGAAAAAACCTTGCGGTCGGGGGTAACGATGTCCAGGTGAAACGTGCGCGTCGGATACACCGGCGCACCCCCTTATACGAGGGCCTTGGCCTTCTCCACGGCCTCGTCGATCGTACCCACCATGTAGAAGGCCTGCTCCGGAAGGTCGTCGTGCTTCCCCTCGAGGATCTCGCGGAAACCGCGGATCGTCTCCTCCAGGGGCACGAACTTCCCGGGCGTGCCTGTAAACTGCTCAGCCACGTGGAACGGTTGGGAAAGGAAGCGCTCGATGCGCCGCGCCCGGTGGACGACGATCTTGTCCTCTTCCGAAAGCTCCTCCATCCCTAGGATGGCGATGATGTCTTGGAGTTCGCGGTAGCGCTGAAGGATCTGCTGCACGCCCCGGGCTACTTGGTAGTGCTCCTTGGCGATGATACTCGGATCGAGGAGGCGCGAGGTAGAGGCAAGCGGATCCACGGCCGGATAGATCCCCATCTCCGCGATGCGCCGTTCGAGGTTCGTCGTCGCGTCGAGGTGGGCGAAGGTCGTCGCCGGAGCGGGGTCTGTGTAGTCGTCAGCCGGGACGTAAATCGCCTGGATCGACGTGATGGACCCGCGAACCGTGGATACGATGCGTTCTTGAAGTTGGCCCATTTCCGTCGCGAGCGTCGGCTGGTACCCTACGGCCGACGGCATGCGACCCAGAAGGGCGGATACCTCGGCCCCGGCCTGCACGAAACGGAAGATGTTGTCGATGAAGAGAAGGACGTCACGGCCTTCGACGTCACGGAAGTACTCGGCCATCGTGAGGGCAGTGAGGGCCACGCGGAACCGCGCCCCTGGAGGTTCGTTCATCTGTCCGAATACCATCGCCGTCTTGTCGATGACGCCCGCTTCGATCATCTCGTGGTAGAGGTCGTTTCCCTCGCGCGTCCGCTCGCCTACGCCCGCGAACATGGACAACCCGCCGTGCTTCATCGCGATGTTGTTGATGAGCTCTTGGATGAGCACGGTCTTGCCCACGCCCGCACCGCCGAAGAGGCCGATCTTCCCGCCCTTGGGATAGGGCGTAAGGAGGTCGATCACCTTGATCCCCGTCACGAGGATCTCGTCCTTCGTGGAGAGCTCCTCAAAAGGGGGCGGGGGTTGGTGGATAGGCCGCCGCTCGCGCGCCTCCACAGGACCTTTGTGGTCGATCGTCTCCCCCAGCACATTGAAGAGGCGGCCAAGAACCTCCGGACCTACGGGAACGGTAATCGGTCCGCCCGTGTCTACGACTTCCATTCCCCGAAAGACGCCGTCCGTGGAGGACATGGCGATCGTACGCACGACGTTGTCCCCGAGGTGCTGCGCGACTTCCAACGTGAGGTGCACGGGAATACGCCCTTCGCGGTCGGGCTCGTAGTCGATGCGCAGGGCGTTGTAGATCGCCGGCAGGTGGCCGTCGTCAAAGACGACGTCGACAACCGGGCCCATGACCTGAAGCACCTTGCCCTTTTTCGTCTCCATGGACACCTCTCCTACGCTCGAGGATGCCTCGGGAGGCCGCTCGCAGGGGAAGCGGGCGCCGCTTTACCCCTTGAGCGCCTCCGCTCCGGCCATGACCTCGGAAATTTCCTGGGTAATCGCCGCTTGACGGGCGCGGTTCATGCGAATTGTCGTCGCGCGGATGATCTCCTTCGCGTTGTCCGTAGCGCTTCGCATCGCCGCCATACGACTTGCGTGCTCGCCCGCCTTCGCTTCGAGTACGGCAGAAAAGATGAGCGCTTCCGCGTAGCGAGGAAGGAGCACCTGAAGAACGGCATCCGGCGCAGGTTCAAACTCGTACTCATACGTAAACTCGTACGCCGCCCCCCCCTGAGGAGCTGACTCGGAAGCGTCTTCTTGGGCTTCAAAGAGCCCTTTGCCTAAAGGGAGGAGCGTGACTTCCTTGGGGCGCTGCACGAGCGCACTGTGAAAGGCGTTGTACACGAGAACGAGCTCGTCGTATACGCCCTCGGCAAAGGCTTGTACCGCTCCCTTGGCGATATCCTGCACGTCTTCGTAGCGCGGAAAATCGCTAAGACCCGTAACCTCTTTTACCACGGGAAATCCGCGGCGGCGGAAGAAATCCCGCCCTTTCCGACCTACGGCAATGAGGACGAAGCGCGACCGATCTCCGCCGTGCCGCTCTTCGAGGGTGCGAAAGAGAAAGCGGAACAGGTTGGCGTTGTACGCCCCTGCAAGTCCCCGATCCGAGGTGATGAGGAGATACGCCGTACGCTCCACAGGGCGCTGCACGAGTAGCGGCTGGCGAGAGACGAGTGCCTCGTAGTCCGGCCGCGTCTTTAGTCCGCGCATTATGCCGGCGATCGTGCGCCGCAACTCTTGTACGTACGGCTTGGCGAGGAGGGCTCGCTCCTGCGCGTGGCGCAAGCGCGAGGCGGAGATGAGCTCCATCGTGTGCGTGATTTGCTGGGTCTTTCTGAGGCTGCGAATGCGCGAGCGAAGCTCCCGCAACCCTTTGGCCATCGCGTCTTCTCACCTCCTACCGCCACGTTCGGCGCAGGTCTAGGCCCCCGTCGCCTCCGACGTGCGGAACATCCCCTTGAAGGTTTCGATCGCCTTCCTTAGATCTTCTTCCGGCGGGAGGTCTTTGGTCGTACGAATGTGTTCGAGGAGCTCGGGGTGTTCGGTCTCGATGTAGGCGAGGAGCTCCCGCTCGAAGCGGCGCACATCCGCCACGGGGATGTCATCGAGGTAGCCGCGCGTCCCCGCGTAGAGGGAGATCACCTGCTTCTCTACGGGCATGGGCTCGAAACGGTCCTGCTTGAGGAGCTCCGTGAGGCGTTCGCCGCGACGCAGGCGCGCCAAAGTCGCTTTGTCCAAGTCAGAACCGAACTGGGCAAAGGCCGCAAGCTCGCGGTATTGGGCGAGGTCGAGGCGCAGGCTCCCCGCCACGCGCTTCATCGCGCGGATTTGCGCCGCACCGCCGACACGGGAAACGGATAGCCCGACGTTGATCGCCGGACGGATCCCGGCGTAAAAGAGATCCGGCTCCAGGTAGATCTGCCCGTCCGTAATGGAGATCACGTTTGTCGGAATGTACGCGGATACGTCGCCTGCCTGCGTTTCGATGAAGGGTAGGGCGGTGAGGCTTCCGCCTCCCAGTTCGTCGCTCAGCTTCGCCGCGCGCTCAAGAAGACGGGAGTGGAGGTAGAAGACGTCGCCTGGGTAGGCCTCGCGCCCGGGCGGGCGGCGCAAGAGCAGGGAGAGTTCGCGGTAGGCGGCCGCGTGCTTGGACAGGTCGTCGTAGATGACGAGGGCGTGCATTCCCTTGTACATGAAGTACTCGCCCATGGAAACGCCGGCATAGGGGGCGAGGTAGAGAAGCGGCGCGGGGTCGGAAGCGCCCGCGGATACGACAATCGTGTAGTCCATCGCGCCGTACTGCCGCAAGGTCTCCACGACCTTGGCCACGGACGAGTCCTTTTGCCCGATGGCCACGTAAATGCAAATCATGTTTTGCCCTTTTTGGTTGATGATCGTATCCACGGCAAGGGAAGTTTTCCCCGTCTTCCGGTCCCCGATGATGAGCTCGCGCTGCCCGCGTCCGATGGGGATCATGGCGTCGATGGCCTTGATTCCCGTAAGCATCGGCTCGTGTACGCTCTTTCGGTCGACGACGCTCGGCGCCGGCGATTCGACGCGACGGTATTCCTTTGTCTCTATGGGGCCGCGCCCGTCAAGGGGCTGCCCGAGGGGGTTCACCACGCGTCCGATGAGCGCCTCACCGACGGGTACCTCCATGATGCGGCCCGTACGGCGGACGATGTCCCCCTCGCGGATGTGGCGGTACGGACCGAGGATGACGGCCCCTACGGAATCCTCGTTCAGGTTGAGGACCATCCCCATGGTCCCGCCCGGAAACTCGAGAAGCTCACTCGCCATCGCCCCTTCAAGCCCTTCGAGAATCGCGATGCCGTCGCCCACTTGAATGACCGTACCGACCTCTTCGGCTTCGACCTCTACGGTAAACTCCTCCAAGCGTTTCCGCAGGACGGCGCTGATCTCCTCCGGCTTGATCGCACACATCGCCCGTCGGTCACTCCTTCACGAATTGACGGTTTGCTCGCCAAACACGAGGTGCCTACGGACGCGATCGAGCTGTCCGGCGGCGCTTCCGTCGAAGAGCACTCCTCCCGCGCGCAAGCGAAAACCCGCGATGAGCTCGGGTACGTGGCGTACCTCAATGCGTAGGTCGCTTCCCAATCGGTCGGCAAACTGCGCCTTGAGTTGGGGAACGTATTCCTCGTCTTCCGGGCGCGCAAGCTCGAGCACGCCGCGAACTACGCCTTCCCGGCGGTCGCGCTCCGCGCGAACGGCGTCGAGAACTTCCGGCAGCAATTCGATACGTCCCTCTCGGACGAGGAGGCGGATAAACCCTTGGAGTACTTCCGGCGCACCGGATAGGGCTTCCGTGAGAGCGGCTTCTTTTGCAGACGGTGAGAGGGAACGCGTCGCAAGGATACGGCGCAAGCGCGGATCGAGGCGAATAGCCTCCACGAGCGCCTCGAGCACCGGGAGCACTTTGGAAAAGACGCCCGCTGCAACCGCCGCATCGACGAGGGCTCGGGCGTAGCGGCGGGCAATGCGCCGTCGTTCTAGGCTTCGCATCAGCGGCTCACTTCCTCGAGGAGCTTTTCGAGGTAGGTCCTGTCGCCCTTCGCCTCTACCTCGCGAGCGAGGATTTTTTCCGCCATGGCGATCGAGAGCTCCACGGACTCGCGCCTGAGGGCGAGGATCGCCTCTTCCTTGGCGCGGGCGATGTCCGCCTGGGCATCTGCCTGCATCTTCTCTACCGCCTGCCGCGCCTCTTCGAGCATGCGCTCGCGCTCTTCTACGGCAATCCGCTCGTTTCGGCGGAGGATCTCCTCCGCCTTGGCCCGAGCTTCATCGAGAAGTCGTCTTTGCTCTTCGATGAGCGCCTGGGCTTCCGCACGCTGGCGGGCAGCTTCTTCGAGATCCGCGCGAATACGCTCACGCCTTTCCTCGAGCGCCCGCGCTACGTAAGGCCACGCGTAGCGTTGGAGCAAATAGACGAGAAGGAGGAAAACGACGAGCTGAAAAAGCATCGTCCCGATCTGCACGGGAAGGCCGAAGAGCGTGAGGTCGCCCCCGGCCGCTGCAGTTGAAGTCTCGGGCACGCGTCTCACCCTTTCACGTCACGCGCGACTTGCGGCGGAGAAAGGCTGAGGTGGCCGCCGGCCACCTCAGCTCGATATCGTCCAACCGCTTCTCATCGACCTAGGAGGATGAAGGCAATCACGATGGCGATGATGGGGAGTGCCTCGATGAGGGCGATCCCGATGAACATCGTCGTGCGGAGCTGACCGCCATACTCCGGCTGGCGCGCCGTGCTGGCGATCGTCTCCTTGACCACGATGGAATTTGCGAAAGCCGCCGCGAAAGCTGCTGCCGCTGCGATAATCGCTACCGCCAGGAGGTTCATCGTCTCTTTTCCACCCCTTCTGTGGATTTGGTGCGATCCCCGGATTTCCCGGGAAATCTATACCCTCGCCCAGGCGTCAGTGGGCTTCTACACGCTGGGCGATGTATACCGCGGCCAAGATGGTAAAGATGAACGCCTGGATCGTACCGATGAAGAGGCTAAACCCTTGCCAGATGAGGAGAGCGGGAGAGAGGAGAATCGCCAGCAGAAAGCTGTACTTGAGGGTTCCCACGAGGAGCCCCACGAGAACCTCGCCAGCGAAGATGTTGCCGAAGAGACGCAACCCGTGGGTAAGGGTGTTCGTGAACGTTTCAATGAGCACGAGGAGAGGACCGATGGGGCTCGGTTGCAAAAGCCCCTTCAGGTATCCTTTGATGCCGTTGAGGCGGATGCTCATGACGTGCGCCGTCACGAGTACGATGAGAGCCATCGTGAGCGTCACGTGCGCATCCGCCGTCGGAGACATCCAGTAGCTCTTGTCCCCCACGACGAAGTTGAAGACGAGCCCCACCTGGTTGGCGACAAAGGTGTAGAGAAAAAGCGTGGCGAGGAAGGGAGAAAAGATCTTCACCCGTTCCGAGGAAAATGTGTCTCGGGCGATCCCCTCGATGAACTCGTAGTACCATTCTAACGCGTTTCCTAGACCTTGGGGGACCCCCGCCTGCGCGCTGCGCGCGCCGCGCAAGGCGAGCCAGAGAACCAAGAGGGCCGTCACCGCCGAAGAAATCGCCACGGATAGGTCGAGGTGCACACCGAAGATCTGAACCAACGGGGTCCCGTGCTCCCCCAAGAAAGTTCACCGCCTTCTCGCCGAATTCCTCAATCAATCCCCCCGTTCGGAAGGAGGGGATCGGAGATCCCTACCTTCCGCGCGGAACCACCACCCTGCAAAGGAGAAAAAAACGAGATAGTAGAAAGCCGCACCGCCCACCGCGCCGTACACGCCGAAGAGGCCGCCTGTGTACCAGGACGCAGACCCCGCGAGGACGGCCGTCGGAAGCCTCCCGCCTGCCGCAAGAAGCGCGAACGGCGTGATCCTTCCGCCGCCCAAAGAGAAAGTTACTGCCTTCCCCCAAAGGTAGTAGGCCACAAACAGGAGGGCGTAGGCGAGGAGCCATCCGACAAAAAAATTTCTCGCAATTTCACCTATGCCGGAAACGATAAAAAACAGGAAAAATTTTACGCCCAGGATTCCCGCGCCTATGCGAGTCCACAAGGCGAGAAAGCGGACCAGCTCATCGCCCGTCCCTCGGGCCACGGGAATCCTCCTCCCGCAAA
>Ga0209836_100007_pt1 | contig 68169 bp, 77 predicted proteins | sample ElbSprsedimmetaG_FD_184147 | JGI IMG/M metagenome (GOLD analysis project Ga0209836, IMG submission 184147) | Hot spring sediment bacterial and archeal communities from California, USA to study Microbial Dark Matter (Phase II) - Elbow Spring... ... | reverse complement strand
CCCGCTCAACGGTGCCAAACAGATTCAGCAGCACCGGCATGTCATGGCCCACTGGGTTTTCGATCAGCAGCGCCGGCCCGCCTTGACGCAGTACCCGATCCGCCAGTTCGGTCATTTCCAGATTGGGGTGGACAGGTTGGGAAACCCGCTTGAGCAACTGCCGTTGTTCAAGCTGGGCGAGAAAGTCGCGTAGATCGGCGTATTTCATTTAAGAAGCGAATCGAGTGGATGGGTTTTAACGAAGCGAGTATCCCGCATTGCGTCGTGCCGTAACTAGCAGGTCGCGGCATGGCCAAATTCCGCGACAAGGCGGGACGGCACCGACTTAACACAAACTGGGTTAGGCGTCCTCGACACGACCCAGCCCGTCTACTGTCCTTAAATTGCAGATCGATCACAGGTTAGGCCGCATGCCATTGCACCCAACATTAAACCACTGCGTGGTCAGATTACTGGCGCATTGGCAGGCTATTGGGCAACAGGCCGGCGACCGCGGCCTGGGGCACTTTCGCTACCGGCTCCGGCGAGGCCGTTGTCACCAATGTCAAGGCCTCAGCATAATGCCGCGCAGCGCCTTCGGCGTCGTGCATGGCCTCGCAGATCTGCCCCAGCATTCGATGGACCGTGCCAGACGGCGCAAGTTTCGCGGCATGCTCAAGATGGCCGCGGGCCTTGTCCAACTGCTTGAGCTCCATCGCCAGCTGGGCTACGGCCAGATGAGCCGCCACCGATTCCGGGTGCATACGCAGCCAGGCCTCCGCCTTGCCCAGCGCCGCCTGCGGATTGTTATGTCGGATATGGCTCCAAAGGCTCACCAGCGCTTCACTCCAGCGAGACTTGAGACGACGCTCCAGCAATGTTGCGGCGGTCTCAAACTGGCCAAGACGACATAGAATGCGAGCGTATTCGATTATGACTTCCTCGCGCTCAGCGATCGGGCGACGGGCCTCCATCCACAGCCGAGTCACTGCATCCAGTCCCTGCGCCTCCGCCCGACGCAATTGCCCAAGCAGCGCGTCGACCTCCAGCGTTATAAGCTCGGATTCCGGCAAGGTCTGTACCTTCATGCGACGCAGTGCCGGCAACAGGCGCATCAACCCTTCCCAGTCGCCCACCTGGCGATAGGCGTGGGCCAGCAGCCGCATGACGTGCTCATGGCTCGGCTCTAGCTCGTGCAGGTGACGCAGCGTGGCCAGTGCCTGCTCGTATTGCTCAGCAGATAGCTGCAACTCGGCCTGGGTCAGGCCAATGGCAATCTCGGACTTGGGCATGGCCTCATAGGCGCTGCGCAGGTGTGTGTCACGCCGATTCAGATCGCCAACCCGCTGGGCAGCGTGTGCAGCCGCCAAATAATTGATCAGCGGCGTGTCGCTGTCGCTTACATGACGAAGCAGTTTCTTTTCTGACTGCCGCCAGCGCCCCTCGGCGAAGTCCACAAGGCCGCTTTCCAGCTCCTGACGGGCCTTGGCCTTGCGACGACGCGCCGAACGGCCACGCCACCAACGCGGCAGGCCAATCACTCCACGGATAATCCGCAGCGCGAAATTGAGCAGGACATAAAGCACCACCAGACCCACCGCGAAGATCACGAAGTTGGTTTCCACCTGCCAGCCCATAAAGCTGAGGCTGACCGTTCCGGGATCTTTAATAAAAAATACCCCCGCCAGTACGACGACAAGAACGAGAACCAGCCACCATGCCAAGCGTTTCATTGTCCATTACCTCCCTGGTTATCGTTTAGCTTGGCCGGCAAGGGCAACCTGGCTTGGCGCAACGCCGCGAATACCGCGTTCAGATTCGGCAACTCGGCCTCGACTAGGCCGGTTTCAATGTCCGCCAGCAAGTTAAGCAATGCCGCAACCTGTGGATCCTCGGCATAGTATTGACTCTGCACCCAGTCACGCAATGCGGCGATGGCAGCGCGCGTCTGCCTCGAATCGCGATCGATCACCGCCTCGCGCACGGCCGTGATCCACAAACGGGTTTCGCGGTCGATGGCAACTCGGGATTCGGCCTTGACCGATCGGTCATCGCGACTGATCGAAACCTGGCTGCGCAACCACAGCCAGCTGCGCTGGGCTAAGTTCTGATACCAAGGCAGTGCCTCCGGCGAGGTTTCCTCCTGGGGCTCTTCCTGCAAGGATTCAGCCTTGGGGGCCTCTTTCAGTAGCGGCCAATGCGGCACGGTCTCAGCTATCACGCGCAGCTCTAGGGACCAACCGACCCGATCAAGCACGGGCAGGCTCACCAGCTGCTCGCGCACTGTGGCCATGGCCTCTCGAGCAGGAATCAATTCCGGCAAAGCAAGCCCTGCCAGACGCTGATCCGCTTGCTCGATGGCAATTAGCGCACCGTCTGGGTCACGCGCAATATATAGCCGCTCCTGGGCACGGGTCAGCAGGAAGTTGACTTCAGCCAGTCGCCAGGCCAGATCATCACGCCCGAGCTCCTCGCGTATCTCGGCAATGGCCTTTTCGGCGTCTGCGGCCCTTAGTAAGGCTTGATCCATGCGACCGCGCAGGGCTTCGATTTCACCCGTTAGCTCACTACGTAAGGCCTCTATCCGAGGCGTCAACTGATCACGCAGTCCAGCCAGTTGGCGGGAGACCGTGTCTTCACTGACTACTTGCCCGATCTGAGCACTGAGTCGGTCGATCTCAGCACCTTGGTTATCGATGCGCTCGACCAGCGTAGCCTTGACCTCCAAGCCGTACTGGGCGAAATACCAAAGCGATGCCGCTAGCGAACCGAGCAGGAATACGGCCACCAGCACCAGCGCAATCATCAGCCCGCGTACGGAGGTGGCTGGCGGGGGCGCGTCCTGAGTTGGCTCTGGTAGCCGGGTTTCGCTCTGTAGCTCGACCTGCTCCGATGCCTGCCCGGGCTGGCTGTCCTCGATACGTTCCTTGGCCTCATCCTTGTGCTGTTTGGGTTCTTTTTCGGTCACTTTGATTCCTCCCCCTAATATATCCGTCGCGCCGCCGCGTTATTTTGCTACCCCCCGCCACACCGCTTGCAACGGGCATGATGCAATCCCGGCTGTTTTGTGAGGCTTTGCGAACTCAGCCCACCCTATATCCAGCGCCAACAACGCGTAAAACGTAACCTAAGCCGTTACACCGGCGAACACCTTCGCCACCGTGGCGCGCATGGCCTCGTCGTCCGGACCACCGGAACACCAGATCGGGCCGACAAAGCCATGCGCTCGCGCGACACTTTCCGTACGCGCATTGATCACGATCAACGCTGAGTGTAACAGCCAGTCACGCAGTTCGGCAGTTTCAGCACGTTGATACAGACATTGCAGGGACTGCGGGGACGAAATAACCCATAGCGGATGCCGATAGCGGGCCGCCAGCGTAGCCAGCGCCATGGGCGGGCAGATACGACGGTAAACCTCGACCAGCCGCACCTCGGCGCCACGTTCGGCAAGGGTCTGGCGCATCAGGTTCCGGCCGCCTTCGCCCCGAATGATCCAGGCCCGCCGACCATTCATATTGGCCAAGGCCGGATGACGCAACACACCCTCGGATTCCTCCTCGCCCGGCGCCGGCACGATGACCACCTCGGCACCTTGCTCACGCAGGGCCGCTGCGGTAGCCCGCCCAACCGCAGCCAACTGCACAGCGGGCCAGTCAGTCAGCGGATGCAAGGCGCAAGCCTGCTCGACCGCCCGCGGACTGACAAAAAACACCAGGTCGCCCGCCTCAATAGCCTGCAAAGCTGCCCGAGCCTCGGGCGAGCGGATCGGTTCGATGGCCAGCGCTGGTTGCTCGATAACCGGAATACCAAGCGGCTGCAAAGCAGCGGCCAGGGCCGCATTCCGTCCAGCCGGCCGCGTCAATATAACCGCATCAAAGCGCGGACCGCTGTTCATGCCCGCTCCTCAGTCGTGGATCGCGGCGAGGATCTCGTCGGCACCGGCCGCCAGCAGGCGATCGGCCAGCGTGATGCCTAGCTGCTCGGCCTGCTCGATGGGGCCTGCGATCTCGTCGCGCAAGATCAGGCTGCCGTCGGGCTTGCCGACCAGCGCGCGCATGTGCAAGCGATCACCGTCGATTACGGCATGAGCGGCGATCGGGACCTGACAACCACCGTTTAGGCGGCTATTGAATGCCCGCTCGGCGGTCAGCCGGATGGTGGTCTCACGGTGAATCAGCGGCTTGACCAGCTCCCGGACCCACTTATCGCCACTGCGCGCCTCAATGCCCAGCGCACCCTGACCCACGGCCGGCAGCGACTCATCAATCGATAGGTACGCAGTCAGGCGATCGGTGAATTCCATACGAATCAAGCCGGCGGCGGCCAAGATAATCGCATCAAAGTCACCACGGTCGAGTTTCGCGAGGCGAGTATTGATATTGCCGCGCAGGGGCAGCACTTCCAAATGCGGGTAGCGGTCGCGGATTTGGGTTTCGCGACGCAGGCTGGAGGTGCCAATGCGGGCGCCGGCCGGCATCTCGGCTAGGCTCTTATAAGCGTTGGAAACAAAGGCATCGCGCGGGTCTTCTCCCTCGAGGATTGCAATCAGCTCCAGCCCCTCAGGCAAATGCATCGGCACGTCCTTCATGGAATGCACGGCGATATCGGCGCGATTCTCCATCATCGCCACTTCCAGCTCCTTTACGAACAGCCCCTTGCCGCCCAGCTTGGCAAGCGGGCGGTCCAGCCACTGGTCGCCACGTGTGGTCATGCCGACAAGTTCGACGTTCAGGCCGGGATGCAGCCGCTGTAGCTGAGCCTTGACAAACTCGGCCTGCCAGAGGGCCAATGGGCTTTCACGGGTGGCGATGCGCAGAGGAGGAAGATCTTTGCTTGCCGGTTCCAAAACAGACTCCAATTGCAAATTGGTGGCAACAAAACTTACATATTACCGCCTAATGATTAATTTACCCGCATTTGCGCTGTGGATACCGATCACTATTTCACCACCCCAGCAAAGAGCAAATCACTGCTTTAGTGCTACTCGTCTACCGGATTGGGCTTATCATTGATCAGCGCCTATGCGTTATCCCAACCGAGGAAAACATAAGCCTGCGCATCGACATTGCATACGTGCTCGCAGCCAGGTGCGAAAAGCTGCACCGACGCCAAGCTATAAGACACGCCATCGGCCACGACCGCTAATCCAGATCAAGCCGACCATTACTGCGAACGCAGCACTTCGCACCACTGGGCCAGCAGCGACTCATTAACCGCGCAGACCGCCGAGCGTGGCTCCAAACTCAACGGGGCCGGCTGACCAGATAATGTCGTTTCGACACCGCCGGCCTCGGCGAGAATCAGCTTGCCGGCCGCGTAATCCCAAAGTTTTTGCTTGCCATGCAGGTAGACCTGAACCCGCCCGGCTGCCACCCAGCACCAGTCCAGCGCCACCGAGCCAATCGATCGCTGCGAGGCATAAGGCGGATCCGACACCAACCGGCAGGCCAGCTCGGGGGGCAGGCGCTTGAAATCGACCGAGGCGATGGCCTGCGAAAGCGGTATATCGCCCCCCGCGTCCAGACGCAGGGGTTTGCTGTTGAGCCAGGCACCCTCGCCCTTTGCTGCTGAAAACAGTTCATCTCGGCAGGGGTCGTACACCAGACCCAGCACCACCTCACCATCGCGGATCAGCGCCAACGTGGTCGAATACACTGGAAAGCCCACCCGGAAGTTACTGGTGCCATCCAACGGATCGAGAATCCACAGGCCATCCGGGTGCGCATCCGAACCGGCCAGCGCAGCCTGCTGAGCTTCAACGGACATTTCCTCACCCAGAAAACCGATGCGGGGAAACTGCCTGGCCAACCAGCGCTTGATACGCGCCTGAATGGCATGATCCACCGCAGTGACCCAGGAGCCGTCCGATTTTAGCCGGACCGCCAGATCAGCAGCCTGCTCGGCCAGGCATTCGTCCACCCGCCGCTTCAGTTCATTTGCCAACGCCGCCCGGTCGTACCCCAAAACCGCTGCCTCATTGCTCATCCCGTCACCTTTAACTTTGAATCATGACACTGCCCCTCAGCATAGAGGAATGCAGCAGGCACTAAAAACCCTGCTTAACAACAAGTTCCTACTTCAAGGCCAAGTACACCATCAAAACATCAAGGCAATGCGGGTCCTTTAGTCAACAGTTCTGTAACATTCTCCGACTCTACCAGCAATGGTTATAACGTTATGGCAACGGGTCTAATATTTGCGGACAATCACCACCGGTGCCGCGGGTAAAGCAGAAACCACCACCGGCATTGTTCTCAAACAGAGCCGGATTCATTTCCATTGCCAACTGACAGCCATTTTTACCCAGACTAGGCTGCCCCTTAACCGGTGTTAGCAGGAAATCATGTCGATGTCGCTCATTCTCGTTCAGGGACTGCTCGTTTGGGTATACCTTTTGGGTGTATTCACCGGTAATCGGATCCATGCCGATGCCCACCATACGGTATTGTCCCTCTACCTGGCTGAAACCACGATACACCCGCGTCGGCTGGAAATCCGCATGCTGGCTGTCGAACAGCAACGCATTCTCCACTGCCATGGGTGCGCCCACACACACCAGGTCATCCGTGCCAATACGAACGATACCGATATTGCCGTACCAGCCGGCACCGACATAGCACTGGTACAGATAGTAATCAAAGCCATCGCCCGCCGAGAGTAGGCTATTGGCATGCACACGAGTGCAGAACGAGGCACCTGAAGACACCACGAAAGTCTCATCGGCCATGTTCGGCAACTGTCCCTGCTTATACGCTCCTGTATGCCGGTACACCCGGCCAAAAATCTTGCTGAGCGCCTCACCATTGCGCACTGTCAAGACCACATTGCCGCCCGCATCAACCAGCTCCAGGACGCCGTCATCCCGCATATGGGTGTAGGTACCATCCCAATACGCCTGACCGTCATCCAGAATATAGTTCTTTTCCATCTTGGTCAGTTCTACCGGGCTATATGGCTCATTGCGGTCACTTCCTTGCCTGGCCGCACCAGTAGGTGGACTGAGCGTCGATACCTGGCCACGGGTCCCCTCGGCTGCACGGACCCCCAGACTCGGGTTATCCCACACCACAATGCTATGTACACTGACTGCCGTCGCACCTTCCTTGGGGTCATCCCAGCTAACGGTCACCGCAATGCGCTTATGGCTAGTCGACAGCTTGACCACGGCACGATTGACCGTAAACACCGCATTGGTACCGTTAACCGTGCGCGGATTGGCCGTCACGACAGCATGAAACTGGTCCTCCGTTATTAAGTTACGCACCAATTCCATCTCGGCCTCAGCAATCTGTACTGCCTCAGTACGCGCCTTGGACAAACCACTAGATGACATCAGCTCGCCTTGCAGCGAGGCTATCGACAACATGCCGACCGACAGGATTACCAAGCCGATCAATGCCTCGATCAGCGAAAATCCGTTTGATTGCGATACCGCCGTGTTCATTTCCAAATCCCTTTGGAACCCCTCCCTATCCTTAGGGAGCCTGCCTAAGGTCGAACAAGCGCTACATCGAATCTGTTATTGTGGCCAATCACGCCAGGAGCCCGGGATTGAAGCAGGGCGAAGGATGTTATTCACTCCCATGACAGCGACCGGGTCGTAGTAGATATTCATGGTGCCGTTAATGTTGTCGACCCCACCTTGCACCACCAATGCCCCAAAAATCTTGCTGCCCGCACCGCCACTGATATGACCGGCGACAAAGACAATGCCATGGATCCGCGTTTGGCCACCAAAATAGGCATTGCCATCGACAATTAATACCACCGGCTCCAGACGCGTCCCAATTGCTCCATGGATTGCAGCATCGCCGTTTACCCAGATGACCTCATTGGTCATCCCGTAAATGCGAGCAACCTCAGCACCCGCTACTGCAAAGCTCACGATGCTGTCGCGATAGGCCTTCTTCGACAATCCGAAAAAGTTTTGGAAGAACGCATCATCCGACAAGGCTGCCAGGTTGATGTCGTAGTCGATCAGATCAGGGCCGCGAATTTTGTGGTCACTGGCGCAAACATAGGCGCCATCACACTGGGGCACCTGTCGCTCGGATTCTGGTACGGCTGGATAACTCGCCAGATCCGCCGCATCCGGCATGGGCGGCACCGGCCAATTCGGATTGCGAATAAAAGTCTTGCCAGCAGCGCTCTGATAAGTGATGCCACCGCCGCTCCAGATAGTCAGATTGTTGTAGTAGTTAATCACGTTCATTGCCCCGTTGATATTTACCGATCCACGGGAAATAAGCGGGTTGGAGGGCGGATTGGAGACGGTCGGCGCATTCAACACCAGCTGGGTCACTAGGTGACGCGCTGAGTTGTCATCGCTCCAGCCACAGGAGAACACTCTCACATGCGTGGCATTCGGTAAAGGCGGGTTGCACACCATCTGCGCCATATTCGGCACACGTGGACACTGGCCACCAATGGCGGTATTGAATTCTGGCTTTTGGTGATCACAAAACACTGCCAGGTAACGGGAAGCAAACGGCCAGTTGGCAGTGTTCGGACCTTCGCTGATCCGATCGACGATACCGTCGTTATCGTGGTCGATTCCATTTTTCTGGATATGCGCTAGGGCATGGTCAAAGCCCGCTTGGGCGGCTGCCATCGCCTGCTTGGCACGGACCTCATTGCCGGAAATACGCTGCTCCATAAACGCGGAACGCGCCGTGAACAATACGATAAGGGTGGCGGCCACCAGCAACACCAACGCCGCCATTACCGTAGCCATGCCTTGCTGCCCAAAAAACATGCGAGACATTTTTTTCGTTTGAAGCGCAAGATAGTCTCTCCGGCTCAGGGCACAATAATGACCCGGTTGTTTCGGATTTTGACCGAATCGCTTAGCGTCATGCTGATCTGCGGATCCATGGCATGATGCCCAGTCAGTTGAATGCGGATTTGCCGCGTTTCAATCAGCCTTTCCCCCGAAGCATGCGGCCTTCCGCTAGGGGGCGCGAGCGCGCAGGCCGGTGTGGCGCTAGCAGTAGTCACGGCCCAAACCTCACCGCTGGTCATGTTGCGACACTGCGAACCCTCGGTGCTGAAGCTTAGCTCTGTCACCGTGATCGTATTGGGATCTGTCAACCCCTCGAATCTACCCTTGCAGACGCTAGTGCCAAGGGTACCGATGTTCCAACCGGGCTGCATAGCCTGCACAACGCCGTTATTGAGGCGAAAGCCCAGCAACGGCGCCACATCCGGACTGCTCCTGTCATACAGCTTGCCGTCGTTATTGTGGTCGTAATCGTAGCTGTACATAATGCAGTCGCGAACACCATTAAAGTCATGGATCCAGATATCCATGGGATGATTAGCCGGGTCTCGCTCGGTAAATGGATTCACAAATGGGATATTCGAATTGAGAGCAGCCGTAGCGGCATCTTCCCAAAAACCGGCCCGACGCAGATCAGCAACCATGTAATTCATGACGGCACGCAGCTCATGGTTTAGTTTCATGGCGCGCAGAGCATCATTACTACCGCGGACGGTATTGATAAAAAGTGTCCCAACAATCGCAATGACAATCAGGCTAATCACCATGCCGACCATCAGCTCGACGAGCGTTACCCCTGTCTGACGTCCTTGCTTCAACGCTGACATGCCGGGTAGCCTCGAACATCACCATTTGGCGAGCAGATACGCACGCGCCCCATCCGGCTGACGATCACATTGAGCTGTCGCCCTTTCTCCGACTGCAGCTTGATGGTGTTGTTATTCACGCCCACCAACATGCCCCGAACGCCATCAAATGGAAAGTCGAAGTCGGCCGGATCCATAATCACGCCGTTAAAGTCGGCACTGTGCAGGGTCTTCAGCAGCAAGTTGTCCGAACCATCAAAGCTGAGAACACAGGCTTTTGCCGTCGTTGGATCTGTAACGGTGCAGTCGCAGTGCGCGTTTTCACTTACGCCTAAGCACCAGTCCCGACCACCATTGGAGCTGACCCGCACGAAGATATGCCGAGACTGCTTGATCGCCTCCGAGCGAGCGAACTGCAAGTTGCTGTAGATTGCCTCACCAGCCGCCACTAACCGTCGCTGGTCGAACACATCGAACAGTGGCATGGATATGCTCACCAAGACCGTGAGCACCACGATGGTGATTATCAGTTCGATGAGCGTAAAACCCTTGTTGGATCCTTCCTTCATCGCTTCATCCCCAAATCCCTTTGCGCTGATGGCTAATTAGGCAATTAGCACAATGTTGGGTTAAGCTCAAATCTTGTATACGGAGAGCGGGAAAGAGGGTGGCGTATTTCTTGTTCTCACGCAGAGCATCGGCGCGATAGGGGTTGAATCTACACCGCGTAAGTCACTTTGCTAGTCTTGCGCGTCAAAATAAACCTCCAGATATTGATACAGGAGTATTTGCCCATGGATTCTCGGCTTCGCCGCAATAAAGGTTTCACTCTTATTGAAGTGATGATTGTGGTGGTCATCATTGGCATTCTGGCAGCCATTGCCTACCCCTCCTACCAGAACTCGGTACTCAAGGCCCAGCGAGCCGACGCCCATGAAGCCTTGTTGCGCATTCAGCTAGCGCAGGAGAAATGGCGAGTGAACAACGCCACTTACACATCCGATCTGACTGATCTCAATATCAATGCGACCTCCATGAAGGGCTACTACACTCTGTCCATCGATGCCGGAGCAACTAGCGTGGGATATACCGCAAGGGCATCGAAAACCGCAGGGCTTCCTGAAAAGCCCCCCTGTGATGTTGACCTCACGCTAATCGTTCATGGAGCTTCGATAACACGCGCGCCCGCCGCCTGTTGGTAAGTAAGGTATAACCGCTCGCTTAAAAAACCGGCAGGCTTAATTAGTAGCCGCTTTGCTTTTCACAATTTAAAGCCGGTCACCAGACACGGCGCCCCTGACTGCCAGGAATAGGCCAAATAAGAATATCTCGGATATCTCGCCGCAGCGAGTGCTTTGGTCAAAAATGCAACGGCCCGGCAAGCAATCACTTACCGGGCCGTTTTGTCTTTCAAACCCCGATGCCTATTCTCGGCGCGGAGTGGACTTGTTTCTTAAGCCTTTTGGTAGACCTCGGCGCCTTTTTCGATAAATTCCCGAGATTTTTCCGCCATCCCCTTTTCCAGCGCTTCCAGCTCGGTAACACCTAAGCTCGCGGCGTAGTCGCGCACATCCTGAGTAATTTTCATAGAGCAAAAGCGCGGGCCGCACATGGAGCAGAAATGCGCCACCTTAGCGTTTTCTTGCGGCAGGGTGGCATCGTGGTATTCACGGGCGCGTTCAGGATCGAAGCCGAGGTTGAACTGGTCTTCCCAACGAAATTCAAAACGCGCCTTCGACAGCGCGTTGTCGCGCAGCTGCGCGCCTGGAAAGCCCTTGGCTAGATCGGCGGCATGGGCAGCAATCTTGTAGGCGATAATGCCTTCACGCACGTCAGCCTTGTCCGGTAGCCCTAAGTGCTCTTTGGGCGTAACGTAGCAAAGCATGGCCGCGCCATACCAACCGATCTGTGCCGCGCCGATGCCGGAGGCAATGTGGTCATAGGCCGGCGCGATATCGGTGATCAGCGGCCCTAAAGTATAGAAAGGCGCCTCGAAGCACTCGGCCAGCTCTTTGTCCATATTCTCCTTGATCATCTGCATCGGCACATGGCCGGGACCTTCAATCATCACCTGCACGTCGTGCTCCCAGGCGATCTTAGTCAGCTCGCCCAAGGTTTTCAGTTCGGCGAACTGCGCAGCGTCATTGGCGTCGGCCAGACAGCCGGGGCGCAGGCCATCACCCAGTGAGAAGGCCACGTCATAGGCCTTCATAATCTCGCAGATTTCCTCAAAGTGTGTGTAGAGGAAATTTTCCTGATGATGCGCCAGGCACCACTTGGCCATAATCGAGCCGCCACGACTCACGATACCGGTGACTCGATCCGCCGTCATCGGCACATAGGCCAGACGCACGCCAGCGTGGATGGTAAAGTAGTCCACACCCTGTTCAGCCTGCTCAATCAGCGTATCGCGGAAAATTTCCCAAGTCAGTTCCTCGGCCTTGCCATTGACCTTTTCCAGTGCCTGATAAAGCGGCACAGTCCCGATCGGCACCGGCGAATTACGCAAAATCCACTCGCGGGTCTCGTGAATATGCTTGCCGGTGGACAGATCCATAATCGTATCGGCGCCCCAGCGGATGCCCCAGACCATTTTCTCGACTTCCTCGGCAATACCGGAGGTGACTGCCGAGTTGCCGATATTGCCATTGATCTTCACACGGAAATTGCGACCGATAATCATCGGCTCACTTTCCGGGTGGTTGATATTGCTAGGAATGATCGCGCGGCCGCGGGCGACTTCCTCACGCACAAACTCAGGGGTGATCTCGTCAGGAATAGCCGCGCCAAAAGACTGGCCCGGGTGCTGTTTGAGCAGCGCCGCATAGCGCGGGTCTTCGCGCATCGCCTGCAAACGATTATTTTCGCGAATGGCGACGAACTCCATCTCCGGTGTGATAATGCCCTTTTTAGCGTAATGCATCTGAGTGACATTTCGGCCGGCCTTGGCACGGCGCGGCAGACGAGTATGCGCGAAGCGCAATGCGGCGAGCTTGGGATCATTGGCGCGCTGCCGGCTGTATTCAGAACTCAGCTCATTGAGCTGCTCGGTATCACCACGCTCTTCGATCCACTTGGCGCGCAATGCCGGCAGGCCCTTCAGCAGGTCGATCTTAACATCCGGGTCGGTATACGGCCCAGAGGTGTCATAAACATAGATCGGTGGATTGGGCTCGATGCCGCCGTTGATGCGAGTCGGAGTCTGCTGAATCTCGCGCATTGGCACACGGATGTCGTCGCGCGAGCCAATCTCGTAAAACTTGCGCGAGTTAGGAAAAGGCTTGGTCAGATCGGCCGACAACGCAGCGGTTTTTTTGAGGAAATCTTCAGAGATAGCGCTCACAGGCAACTCCTAAGTTGTGGGGCAGACGCAGGAGAAGCCACCGCCGACCAATCCGCAAAAGCAGGTACAAAGCGCTCGACTTCCCTACGCCGGCATAACCCGGATCAGGTTCTAAGGGACTCTCTCAGCCATCCAACAGGATGGCACCCCCAGTCGTTGACTATGACGCTATACGATTAGTGACCGCCATGCAAGTATTTCTGACAAAGTCTTGATCAGCTTACGGGGCAGAAGCACTGCTTCATTTATCCCAATGCGCTGTGCTGGCTTAGTGCAATCCAGTATCGGGAAAGTTGTAAGGGACATGACTAGCGCCATTGCAAGCCGGTTGGTGCCACTTGAGTTTTTTCATTCCCACGCGGAGCGTGGGAACGATAGGGACCGGGAATTTACAAGAGCGCAAACAAAAACCCCAGCCGGGCGGCTGGGGTTTGTCGTGGCCGGCAGTTGCTACTGGTTATTGCTGGACCGGCACAATTAGGATTTCCACCCGGCGGTTCTGAGCGCGGCCCTCTGGGGTGCTGTTATCAGCAATCGGACGGGTGAAGCCGTAGCCGACGGCATAGAGGCGCTGGCTATCGACGCCGCGCTGAATTAGGTAGCTGCGCACACTATTAGCGCGGTTTTCAGATAGGGTTTGGTTATAGGCGGCTGAGCCAGTGGAGTCGGTGTGGCCTTCAATTTGCACCACGGTGCCGGGGTATTGCTGGATGCTCTGAGCAAGCTGATCGAGTACCGGGTAAAACTGCGGCTTCACATCGGAGCGGTTGACATCAAACGTGATGTTTTCCGGTGCCTGTAAGCGAATGGTGTCGCCTTCACGGTAGATATCGACGCCGGTGCCGGCCATCTGTCGACGCAGCTCAGCTTCTTGCTGGTCCATTTGATAACCAATCAGGCCGCCGACGGTGGCACCAACAGCCGCGCCGACCAGGGTACCTTTGGTCTTGTCGCCAGAACCAGCAATCACGTTGCCCAAGATCGCGCCCGCGCCAGCACCCACGGTGGCGCCGGTGGCGGTGCGGGAATACTCACCGGTGTAGGGGTTGGTGGTACAACCGGCCAGTATCAGCAGTGAGGTGGCGGCGGTGACGAGAATGCGTTTCATGATTTTCTCCCTGAAATTGCATGGCGGTCAGAATAACGGTTTTGTCTGTATCGCGCATGTTATTTGAGTAACCGGGTGGCCCGGGAGCATAGGGCGAAATTGCCTATCCCGCGACCGGCACCATGTCCATGTTGAAACTGACCGGGTTAGAGAATAACGGTGTTCGATGGTAAACGGCAAGACTGCCCGGCGTTCGAACTTAGGGCTTATTCCCGCGCAGCGCTGTTTGGCACTTTTGAAGGCCGTTTAAGAGCCGTTCAATATGTTGCTCACTGTGGGCGGCGCTGAGGGTGATGCGCAGGCGGGCAGTGCCGGCAGGAACAGTAGGCGGGCGAATAGCAGGCACCCACAGGCCAAGGTCGGCAAGTTGACTGGACCAGGCCAAAGCACGGCGTTCATCACCAAGCAGAATGGGCTGAATGGCGGTAGCACTGGGCATTAACTCAAGACCTAAGGCTTGCGCGCCTTCGCGGAATTGGCGGATACGTTGGGCCAAACGCGCGCGCAGGTGATCGCCCTGCCGAATGATATCCAGCGCGGCAAGGGTGGCAGCAGCGATGGCGGGGGGTTGGGCAGTGGTGTAAATGTAGGGACGGGCGAATTGAATCAGGCTTTCAATCAGGGTTTCAGAGCCGGCAACAAACGCGCCAGCGGTGCCAAAGGCTTTACCAAGCGTGCCTATCAGCACGGGCACGGCTGTAGCATCCAGCCCATACATCGCGAGGCTGCCACGGCCTTGGGGGCCGATCACACCCAGACCATGCGCATCGTCAACTACAAGCCAGGCTTGATGCTGGCGGGCAATATCAGCCAGTGCAGGCAAGGGCGCGATGTCGCCGTCCATGCTGAATACGCCGTCGGTGACGATGAGCACCTCGCCCCTGCGCTTGGACGAGGCTTGGGTTAATCGTTCGGTCAGATGCATCATGTCAGCATGGCGGTAGCGAAATACTTGGGCACCAGATAGTTGCCCTGCGTCGATCAGCGAGGCATGGTTCCAGCGATCTTGGAAGATTTGGTCGTGCCGGCCGGCTAGGGTGGTGAGTACGGCGAGGTTGGCCATGTAACCTGTGGAGAACAATAAGGCGCGCTCGCGGCCGGTCCATTCAGCCAGCGCCTGTTCGAGCTGTTCATGCGCGCGAAAGTGACCGTTAACCAAATGCGCTGCGCCACTGCCAACCCCATAGCGGCGCACACCTTCGATCATGGCCTCGGCAATCTTCGGATGACTGGCAAGCCCCAGATAGTCATTGCTACAGAAGCTCAGTAGGCGGCGGCCGTCGACCTGCATCATTGGCGCCTGTGGGCTATCGGCAGTGTTAAGCTGCCGGTACAGGCCGGCGCGGCGGCGCTCGGCCAGTCTTTTTTCCAAAGGTTCGTACAGTCGGGACATGGGGGCCATCTTGGAATGAGGGGCGAAGGTCAAACGCCGCCGCGGCTTTAGGCTGTTTATTCTGATAAGTTTATCTAGCCAGCGGTACTCTTAGACGAAAGTGGATTACGAGGCTATTGAAGAGAGTGTGTGACTAAAGGCCGAGTAGGAACTAGTGAAGATGGCCTAGTCTTATGGTGCATTAAGCACAACGCCTTGCCACTTTAAATCGTAAATGGCCGGGACCCAAGGTTATTAGGGTGTGACTTCTAGCCAGAAGGTAACCGGGCCATCATTAGTCAGTGACACTTGCATATTGGCGCCAAAGCGCCCGGTTTCAACGACCGGGTGGCGACAGCGCGCTTGGGCCACGAAATACTCAAACAGCCGCTGGCCTTCCTCCGGTGGTGCGGCGGGCGTAAAGCTTGGGCGATTGCCGCTGGTGGTGTCAGCAGCCAGGGTAAACTGCGGCACTAGCAACAAACCACCACCGCTTTGTTGCACATTGTAATTCATGCGCCCGTCCTGGTCGGCAAATACGCGGTAGGCCAAAAGCCGCTGTAGCAACCGATCAGCTTGGGCTTCGGTATCACCGCGCTGCACGCCAAGCAACACTGCCAGCCCCGGGCCGATCTGCCCAATGATCTTGCCCTCGACCTCGACCTTGGCTTGAGTGACCCGTTGCAGCAACGCGATCATGTTAGGCGTTCCGTCATTTCATTGATGGCAGCATGACCGGCATTGTCAATCAACACTAGCCGCGCCTTGGGCCAGCGCTTGGGATTGAAGCACCACTGGTACGTGAATGAGCAGCCTGTATTGGGGCCAGCGTACAGGAACAGCGCCGGGTTACTGTGGGTAAAATAGGGATTGCGTGGGGAGTTAAGCCTGCGCATGGGAACTCCTTGTTGTTCTAGTCAAAGATTGTCGACAATCCAGGCCGATGCGGCAAAATCGCATCACGGCGAATGCCTCTGGCTAAAGAGATTTCACGCTAAACTAATTGTTTGTCGATTCGTCGCCAAGTGCAACGGCAGCTATCTCGATGGCTCAGTTCATTACTCCGCCCAAATCCATTCAACGCACCGTCGGCCGCACGCTGGTCCAGTACCAGATGATCCGCCCTGGCGACCGGGTACTGCTGGGCTTGTCCGGCGGCAAGGATTCGCTGTCGCTATTGCATATTCTGATGCATTTTCAGCGCCGTTCGCCGGTCAAGTTTGCGCTGGCTGCCTGTACCATTGATCCACAGAGCGATGGCTATAACCCGGTGACCCTGCGCAGCTATGTCGAAGGTTTAGGCATCCCCTATTTCGTCGAGTCCGAGCCGATCGTAGATCTGGCCAGCAAGCATATGAAGGGCAACTCCTACTGCGCCTTCTGCGCCCGCATGAAACGTGGCCTACTTTACAAGGTCGCCCGGCGCGAGGGCTATAACGTGCTGGCCTTGGCGCAGCATCTCGATGATTTGGCTGAAAGTTTTTTAATGAGCGTTTTCCATGGCGGCAAGCTCAATACTATGAAGGCACATTATGTGAACAATGCCGGTGATGTGCGCGTCATCCGCCCATTGGTCAGGGTGCGCGAGCGCCAGCTGGCCGACTTTGCCCAGCAGGCCGGCATGCCGATTATTCCCGAAAACTGCCCGGCCTGTTTCGATATGCCCACCCAGCGGTTCCACTACAAGACCTTGCTGGCCCAGCAGGAACGGGCCAATCCCATGTTGTTCCGCTCGCTGTTGACCGCCATTACGCCGCTGATGGAGGAGGGCCTGGAGCAGGCACTAGCCACCGCGTCACCTGTGCGTGAGACCGAATCTGCATGAAGGGCGCACACTGGCAGGGACAGCTGCGATTGGCGCTGGTTAAGGTGCTGCTGCGGCTGTTTTCTTGGCTGCCCCTGCGGCTCAACCACCAACTCGGCGGGCTGATCGGCTGGCTGGCTTGGCGCGTCAATGGTCGGATGGCCCGCATCAGCCGTGAGAATATCCGTCGCTGCTTGCCACAGTGGCCGACCGATGAGCAGGAAAAACTTGTCCGAGATAGCCTGATCGAGACCGGCAAGGCGATCACCGAAGCCGGTCCGCTATGGCTATGGCCCGAGGAGCGGATCCTGCCGCTGGTCAAGGAAATCCGTGGCCGTGAACACCTAGATCAGGCGATGCAAAGTGGTCGGGGTGCCATCTTGCTCGGGCCGCATCTGGGAGCTTGGGAACTAGGCGGGCTGTACAGCGACCGGCTCTACCCGGCCACCATCCTCTACCGCCCACCACGTCAACCTGAGCTGGAGTCGCTGATGGTCAAGGCCCGCTCGCGGTTCGGTGCCCAGCTGGTGCCGGCTAACACCCGGGGCATTCGCGCACTGCTAACTGCCCTCAGGCGGCAACAACTGGTGGCAATCCTGCCAGATCAGGAGCCACGTTTTGGCCAAGGAGTGTTCGCGCCGTTCTTCGGCCATCCAGCCTATACTCTAACTTTGGTTGCCAGCCTGCTACGCAAGACAGGTGCTAAGGCGGTATATGGCTATATGGAACGCCTACCCCGGGGACAGGGCTATCGCCTGCACTATCTGCCGGCGCCCGACGGACTGGATGCCGAGGATCCAGTAGAAGCTGCGACGGCACTTAATCGAGGTGTAGAGAACTGTGTGCGCCGGCTTCCGGCACAGTACCAATGGAGTTACCGCCGCTTCCGTACCCGCCCTACTAAATAAAATAGTCACATAACCTCAAATACCTTGCTGATGACGCGGAACACATGCCTTTATCGGCAAAGCCGCTTGAACAGCATAAAACCTAAGTCTTTGATCGCTGCCAAAAACGCCTGCACCAGGATCCGCGATAAGTTTTTTGCTCAGCCTGCGTTATCCTTGACAGCAAGGATCAAACAGCATGTAAAAATCAAAAACTCCAGGCCATGTCGGCAAGTTCATATCCCATTCCTGCGCGAATCTTCGAGCACGAGATTGAGGTTAAGAAAAGTCGCTTTATCGCCCGCGTCGGGCATGTCGTTAGTCGAGAGCAGGCACTGGCCTTTGTCGAGCAGGCCAAAGCCGACTACCCAGATGCCCGTCATCATTGCTGGGCCTACCTGCTCGGCAATCCGGCTTCGGCTACCACCGCCGCGATGCACGATGCCGGGGAACCCTCCGGCACCGCCGGCAAGCCAATCCTAAATGTGATCCAGCATCGCGGTATTGGTGATGTCATTGTGGTGGTGATCCGCTATTTCGGCGGCATCAAGCTGGGGGCCGGTGGACTAATACGCGCCTATGCCGGCGCGACCCAGGCCGCACTGGAGAAGCTGCCAGTGAAGGAATATCAGCCCCAGACCGTGCTAACGCTACAGCTGGGCTTTCATCAGGAGCAGCCCTTGCGCCACTGGGCCTCGCTACATGAAGCCGAGATTCTGTCGGTGAACTACGCCCAGGACGTAACGGTCACATTGGCATTGCCAAACAGTAAAATAGCCGCACTGCAGCAGTTTGCCGACGCTCAGGGCCTGCAATTGCCGGCCCATCGAACCACGTAATCGTCCAAGACAACGGCTAACATGCCTTCAATCCCAACGGAGTAGGCCGCATGAGCGAGATCGACCACCGCGCGACCCGGCGCGAATATGTTTATGGCACATTAAATCGTGAGGATCTATCAGCAAACCCCGTTGAACAATTAGCCCGCTGGCTAAAGGAAGCCGAATCCCGTGGCAATTTCGATGCCACCGCTATGTGCCTGTCCACCGCCACCGCCGATGGCCGTCCCTCAGCCCGCTTCGTCCTGCTCAAACACTTCGATGAACAAGGGATATGCTGGTACAGCGATTCACGCAGCCGCAAGGGTCAAGAGCTGGCCGAGAACCCTTACGCCGCGCTGACCTTTTACTGGCCTGAAACTGACCGCCAGGTGCGCGTTGTCGGAGCAGTCAAGCTACTGCCAGCGCAGGACGCTGAAGCCTATTTCAACCAGCGCCCTATCGGCTCGCGGATTGCCGCAGCGGCTTCCCACCAGAGCATGCCAATAGCTAATCGCAAGGAGCTGGAGCGACGGGTGGAAGCTATCAAGGCTCGCTACCCGGAAGGCAATGTGCCACGCAATCCGGCTTGGCTTGGCTATCGCCTCGTACCGGAGGAATGGGAATTTTGGCAGGGGCGCGAAAACCGCCTGCATGATCGCTTTTTGTATCTGCGCGAGATAGAAACCGGCGAGTGGCAAATCAAGAGACTGATGCCCTAATGGACCCTGGTCGCATTAAACTTGAGCCGGGCTGGAAGGCGGCGCTGGCCGACACTCTCACCAGCGAACCGCTGCAGGCCCTGCGTCGGCGGCTGGTCAGCGAGCTTAAAGCCGGCAAGGTGCTACACCCGAATCCCGGCGAATGGTTCAATGCCTTCAATTATACGCCCTTGAACCAGGTTCGAGTGGTAATCCTCGGGCAAGATCCCTATCCAACGCCGGGCCATGCCCACGGACTATGCTTTTCGGTACGCTCAAATGTGCAACCCTTGCCCAAATCATTGCAGAATATCTTCCGCGAACTAAAAGATGACCTAGGCATCGATAACCGCTGCGGCGACCTGCGGCACTGGAGCGACCAAGGTGTACTGTTACTTAATGCGGTACTGACCGTCGAATCCGGCAAGCCTGGCAGCCACCATGGCTGGGGCTGGGAGCGGCTGACCGACAAAGCTGTGCAGATTCTCAACGAGCAGCCACGCCCGCTAGTCTTTGTGCTCTGGGGCGCACATGCGCAGAAAAAAGGCGCGCACATCGATCGTGACCGACACCATGTCCTGACTGCCCCCCACCCCTCGCCGCTGTCGGCGCACCGGGGCTTTTTCGGCAGCCGCCCCTTTTCGAAAATCAACCAATTTCTCGAAGCACAAGGCCAAGACCCCATCGACTGGCGCACCTGCCCGTAGATTCTCTCCGAACTTAACGCGCGCAACCCAGTGGCTATATTGGCCCTAAGTTGCACCAGCGACCGCTGAAACCTGCGCGCTGAAAATAACGGCGTCTGTTTGCAGTGGCGCCGTTGTACATTCGGGATATCACTTTTTTTTCACTGGTCGTTTCCAGTCGGGGCGCTCGATTTGGCGGCTGCGTGACAGCGCGAGCGTGTCGGCCGATACATCGCGGGTGATGGTGGAGCCGGCGCCGATGGTCGCTCCGCGGCCGATGGTCACCGGCGCGATCAACTGACTATCGGAGCCGATAAACACCTCATCACCAATCTCGGTATGGTGCTTGTTGGCGCCATCATAGTTGCAAGTGATGGTACCGGCGCCGACATTTACACGCCGCCCCAAGGTGGCATCGCCAATATAGGACAGATGATTAACCTTGGAACCCTCGCCAATGCGCGCCTTCTTGACCTCCACGAAGTTACCAATCTTGCTGCCATCGGCCAGCTCGGTGCCCGGTCTGAGCCGTGCAAACGGCCCGATCTCCACATTGGCTTGGACTACTGCCCCCTCAATCACGCTATGAGCTCGAATACGAGTGCCGGGACCAATGCGGCTGTTGCGGATCACACAGCCCGGTTCGATTAGCACGCCTTCCGCTAACCACACTTCGCCCTCGAACACACAGTTCACGTCAATGTAGATATCTTGCTCGACATGCAGGTGCCCCCGCACATCAATCCGGGCTGGATCAGACAGGGTCACCCCTTGACTCATCAGCCGCTCAGCTTCCCGCCGCTGTACTACCCTTTCGAGTTCTGCCAGCTGAACGCGGGTATTGATCCCGGCAACTTCATAGGGGTCGGTGACGGTCAGGCTTCCGACCGTCAAGTTCTCTTGCACCGCCTTCTCGACAATATCGGTGAGGTACAGCTCACCTTGGGCATTGTTGGCTTCCAACTGCCCCAACCAGCGCATGAGCTCGGCACCGCGGACCGCCATTATGCCGGTGTTAATCTCGGTCACCAATCTTTCGGCTTCGGTGGCATCCTTATGCTCGCGGATCGCGCGTATCGCACCCTCAGCATCACGTAGGATCCGCCCATAACCACTGGGATCGCCCAGCTTAGAGGTCAGTATCGCTAGGGGAGTGTCCCGGGTAACAGCCAGCAGACCCACCAAAGTGTCTGCTCGGATTAAAGGCACATCGCCGTATAGGATCAACACGCGATCATCGGCCTCGATACCATCCATCGCCTGCTGCACGGCATGGCCGGTACCAAGCTGTTGGTGCTGCCAGCACCAGACGATGTCCTGCCCATCCAGCGACGCCTGCACCTGCTCACCGCCATGGCCAACCACCACCCGGATATCGGCTGGCGACAGTAAGCGGGCCGTATCGACCACATGCGCCAGCAGCGGCCGCCCAGCCAATCGGTGCAGCACCTTCGGCAGCCGCGATTTCATGCGAGTCCCCTGGCCGGCGGCCAGGATGATTACCTTGGTTTTCATTTTCATCTTCCTTCGGCCAATACCACTAGCCATTAAAAAAGGGGCCGTCGGCCCCTTTGATCACATAAGGGCTGCGCCAATGACGCAGCAAACTCAACCGATAGGCCGGATCAGTGACGCTCACCCGGACGATGACTACGTATGGACTTGATCCAGCGCAGGCGCTCGGCCGCCTCGATCATGATCGCTTGGGCCGCGGTGAAGTCGGTCATGCCACGTTGCTCGTAAGCCGCAACATATTCCTCCTTGCGCGCCATTTCGTCCTCGAGCCTAGCCAGGTCGATGTCTTTGGCATCTTCCTCAGTCAATGCCCAGTCCGCCACCACGCTGACGACATATGGCTGAACCTCGACTACGCCGAAGCCGACGTAAAAACGCAGGGTTTCACCCTTGTCGGTGGTGATGCGCACTTCGCCCGGACGAAGCTTAGACAACGTCTGGGAGTGCAGCGGCGTGATACCAATCTCACCCAATTCTGTCGGCACGACTACGAACGTGGCAGTGCCCGAGTAGATCGGGCGCTCCATACTCACGATGTCCACCTTGATCGTCATTGCCATGATGGACCCCCATTACTGCTTGGCCGCGAGCTTGTTGGCTTTCTCAACCGCTTCTTCAATCGTACCGACCATGTAGAACGCCTGCTCGGGCAGGTGATCATATTCGCCAGCCACAATACCTTTGAACGCGCGGATGGTGTCCTTCAGAGGCACGTAGCGGCCCGGGGCACCGGTGAAGACTTCTGCCACAAAGAACGGCTGGGACATAAAGCGCTGGATCTTACGCGCACGGGATACAATCGCTTTATCTTCGTCGGACAGTTCATCCATGCCCAAAATTGCGATGATATCCTTCAGCTCCTTGTAGCGCTGTAGGGTCTTCTGAACCGAGCGAGCCACATTGTAATGCTCTTCACCAACCACCAGCGGATCCAACTGACGAGAGGTAGAATCCAAGGGATCGATCGCTGGGTAAATACCTAGGGCTGCGATGTCACGGGACAGTACCACGGTCGCATCCAAGTGGGCGAAGGTCGTCGCCGGAGACGGGTCGGTCAGGTCATCTGCAGGAACGTATACGGCTTGTACGGAAGTGATTGAACCGGTCTTGGTGGAGGTGATGCGCTCCTGTAGAACGCCCATCTCTTCGGCCAAGGTCGGTTGATAACCTACCGCCGACGGCATACGGCCAAGCAGCGCGGAAACTTCGGTACCGGCTAGGGTGTAACGGTAGATGTTGTCGATAAACATCAGCACGTCACGGCCCTCGTCACGGAAGAACTCAGCCATGGTCAAGCCGGTCAGGGCGACACGCAGTCGGTTACCCGGCGGCTCGTTCATCTGACCGTATACCAGCGCTACTTTATCTAGTACGTTGGAGTCCTTCATCTCGTGGTAGAAGTCGTTACCCTCGCGGGTACGCTCACCCACGCCCGCAAATACGGAGTAACCGCTGTGCTCGATTGCGATGTTGCGGATCAATTCCATCATATTGACGGTCTTGCCCACACCCGCGCCACCGAACAGACCAATCTTGCCACCCTTCGCGAAGGGGCACAGCAGGTCGATGACCTTGATGCCGGTTTCCAGTATTTCGGTACCGGCAGCCTGCTCCTCAAAAGACGGCGCCTTACGATGAATAGGCCACCTCTCCTCGCACTGCACCTCACCCTTGTTATCAATCGGGTTACCCAGTACGTCCATAATGCGGCCCAGAGTGCCCTTGCCCACCGGCACCGAGATCGGTGCGCCGGTATTGGAGACGCTCATGCCACGCTTAAGGCCATCAGAAGAACCCATGGCGATGCCACGAACCACGCCGTCACCGATCTGCTGCTGCACTTCGATGGTTAGGCCGGTGTCCACAACTTTTAATGCGTCGTAGACCTTAGGTACGGCGTCGCGTGGAAATTCGACATCAATCACCGCACCGATGATTTGAACAATTTTGCCAGAACTCATGTCAGTTCCTCTTAAGATTCCAAAACTTCTCGCCCAACGCCTTATACCGCAGCGGCTCCCGAGACAATCTCAGAAATTTCCTGAGTAATGGCCGCCTGACGCGCTTTGTTATAGACCAGTTTCAAATTGCGAATCATACCGTCCGCGTTGTCGGTGGCATTCTTCATTGCAATCCGACGTGCGGCCATCTCGCATGCCACGTTCTCGATCGCGGCCTGAACGATTAGGCCAGCAAAGTAGCGGCGTAGCGTTGCATCCAATACCTCAGCCGAACCAGGTTCGTAAATATAGTCCCAGCGATGCTTCAGCTTCTCAACCTGTTGCAGCTGTAGCGGGACCAATTGCTGAATCGTCGGCTTCTGGACCATGGAGTTCACAAACTCGTTGCGCGCCAGCTCGATACGATCAATCTGACCAGCCTCGTACGCGGCAACAATCTGACTGATCGCGCCACGCAGCTGCGCATAACTAGGCGTGTCACCCATGTGGGTGACGGAAGTGATGACATTACCACCGATGCGACGGAACAAGGCCTGAGCCTTGGCGCCGATCGGCAGAACATCGACTTCGATACCGTTGGCTTTGTATTCCTTGATCTTGAGCAGAACCTGCTTGAACAGGTTCACATTCAAGCCACCACACAGGCCGCGGTCGGTGGAAATTACCACCAGACCAACCCGCTTGACCTCCCGCTCGACCATAAAGGCATGGCGGTACTCAGGATGTGCGTTGGTGATATGCGCCACCACTTCCCGAAGCTTGTCCGAGTAGGGGCGGGTCGCTTCCACCGCATCCTGGGCGCGCCGCATCTTGGATGCGGCCACCATTTCCATCGCCTTAGTGATCTTGCGTGTATTTTGAACGCTCTTGATCTTGGCGCGAATTTCTTTGGCTGTTGCCATTGCCTCGCCCCCGCTTAGTAAACGCCGTTGGCTTTGAAGTCCTCAATGACCTTTTTGAGCCCAGCGGCAATGTCATCGTCGTAGTTGCCTTCAAAGCCGATCTTATCCATAAGATCCTTGGCGTTGCTGTTGGCATAGGCATGCAGTGCTGCCTCGAAGTCATTGATCTTCTCAACCGGCACATCGTCCAGGTAGCCTTCATTAGCAGCGAGCAGAGACAGCGACATTTCGGCAACGGACAGCGGCTGATACTGCTTCTGCTTCATTAGCTCAGTGACGCGCTTACCGCGCTCCAGCTGCTTGCGGGTCACTTCGTCCAGATCGGAAGCAAACTGCGAGAAGGCAGCCAGTTCACGGTATTGAGCAAGATCGGTACGAATCCCGCCGGATAGCTTCTTGATAGCCTTAGTCTGCGCTGCGCCACCCACTCGGGATACGGAAATACCCGGGTTGATCGCCGGGCGGATGCCTGAGTTAAACAGATCGGTCTCTAGGAAAATCTGACCGTCGGTGATGGAGATCACGTTGGTTGGAATGAATGCGGAAACGTCACCACCCTGGGTCTCGATAATCGGCAGCGCGGTCAGCGAGCCGGTCTTGCCCTTCACCGCACCGTTGGTGAACCTTTCAACATAGTCGGCGTTCACGCGGGCAGCGCGCTCCAACAAACGTGAGTGCAGGTAGAAGATGTCACCCGGATAGGCTTCACGGCCTGGCGGACGACGTAGCAGCAGGGAGATCTGCCGGTAGGCCCAGGCCTGTTTGGTCAGATCGTCATAAACGATCAAAGCGTCCATGCCACGATCACGGAAGTACTCACCCATGGTGCAGCCGGCATAGGCCGAGAGGTACTGCATGGAAGCCGGATCGGAAGCGGAGGCGGCCACGACAATGGTGTATTCCATGGCGCCGTGCTCTTCGAGCTTGCGAACCACATTGGCAATCGACGACGCCTTCTGACCGATGGCAACATAAATGCAGTACACGCCCTTGCCTTTTTGGTTGATGATCGTGTCGATGGCAATGGCGGTTTTGCCTGTCTGACGATCCCCGATAATCAGCTCACGCTGACCACGACCGATTGGCACCATGCTATCGAGCGCTTTAATACCGGTCAGGATCGGCTGATCAACGCTTTGACGATCGATAACGCCCGGCGCGATCTTCTCGATTGGCGCAGTTTCCTTGGCATTGATGGGCCCCTTACCGTCGATCGGCTGGCCTAGGGTGTTGACCACGCGGCCAATCAGTTCCATGCCAATCGGTACTTCTAAGATGCGACCAGTACACTTGACCTCGTCGCCTTCCTTCAAATGCTTGTATTCACCCAGCACCACGGCACCAACCGAGTCGCGCTCGAGGTTCATAGCTACGCCAAAAGCACCGCCAGGCAGTTCGATCATCTCGCCCTGCATGACGTCATTCAAACCGTGGATACGGATGATTCCATCGCTGACAGATACAATGCGGCCAATGGTGCGCGCATCTGCACCAAATTCAAAGTTCTGAATACGCTCTTTAATAAGACTGCTAATTTCTGATGGATTGATCACGTTCGATCTCCTTAGCGACTCAGTGCGCTGGCAAGCTTAGCCAGTCCGCCGCGAATCGAGCCGTCGATCACCAGATCGCCGGCGTGAATAATGGCACCCCCAATAAGGGACTCGTCGACTTTCGCCTTAATGCTCACGGTCTTGTTCAGACGCTTACTTAAAGCGGCTTCGATCTCTTTGGCCTGGGCCTCGGTCAGCGCCTGTGCAGACACCACGATGGCATCCACACGGGCTTCTTCGGCAGCGCGCAGTGTCTCGAATTCGGCTTTGACCAAAGGCAAAAGGGCCAGGCGGCCGTTTTCACCCATCAGGCGAAGAAGATTAGTCGCTTGAGTATCCACCTTGCCTGCCACTACCTGGAGCAGAAGCTCAGTCTGACGAACACGGCCAATAGAGCTGTCTGTCAAGACACGCGACATAGCAGGATCAGACACCACTGCAGCCAGAAACTCAAGCGTTTCTGACCAGGCCTTGGCCTGACTCTCATCGGCACAGAGGGCGTTGATCGCTTTTGCGTAAGATTGAGCGACTTGGGTTTCTTCCGCCATAACGCCTCCGGGTTAGATACGTGCCACAAGGTCGGACAAAGCCTGCTCGTGTGCCTTAGCATCCACCTCGCGCTTTAAAATGCGCTCGGCCCCTTCGACCGCGACAGCGGCAACCTGCTTACGCAAATCTTCCTTAGCGCGATTAATTTCGGTATCAATCTCGGCACGCGCTTGGGTAATAATGCGCTCTGCCTCGGCCTTGGCTTGCTCACGAGCCTCTTCCAGGATCTCGTTGCTGCGAGCGTTAGCCTGGGCAATGATGTCCTGTGCCTTTTGTTTCGCTTCCTTCAGCAACTCAGTAGAACGCTCTTGAGCGAGCTTGAGCTCGTGCTTGCCGCGTTCTGAAGCGGAAAGCCCCTCGGCAATTTTCTCGCGACGGGCTTCCATCAGGGCGGAAAGCGGTGCCCAGAGGTATTTATTGACCAGCCAGACCATTAGCGCAAAAGCTAGCATCTGGGCGATCAGGGTGATAGTGATACTCACGGTTTCCCTCTCTTGTTTGTCTGCTTACATCAAGCTAAACCGGCGCATCAAGGAGCCGTGATGGTCCAAGATACGCCATAGCAAACCTGAGGTGGGAATTAACCGATCGCACCCAGGAACTGAGCCGCAAACGGGTTAGCGAACACGAACCACATCGCGAAGGCCAGAGTAATAAACGGGAAAGACTCCATCAGGCCAGCAAAGATAAACATATTGGTCATTAGCTGAGGACGCATTTCCGGCTGACGTGCGATGCCTTCAATGGTCTTGGAACAGATCAACCCCCAACCCAGGGCGGAGCCAAGGCCGGCAGCGGCGAGAATCAGGCCAACACCAACCGCGGTGTAAGCGTAGATCATGGCTAGGTTGGTAGTGAGGACTTCAGTCATTGGAGTTTCTCCTTTAAGGTTTCGTCAAGGTTTATCAAACAAAGGTTAAAAATCAGTGATCTTCGGCATCAGAGTGCGCCATACCCAGATACACAATGGTCAGTACCATAAAAATGAAGGCCTGCAACGTGATGACGAGGATATGGAACAGGATCCACAGCAGATCCAACGCCACCTGTAGCGGGAACCAGATCAGTAGGGCCGCACTCACAGTCGCACCTAGGGTGATCAGGGCGATCAGAATGAATACCAACTCGCCGGCAAACAGGTTGCCAAACAAACGCAGACCAAGACTGATCGGCTTGGCCAGTTCGTCGATGGTGGTCATCAGGATATTGAATGGAATAAAGAACTTCCCGAAGGGGTGGAAGAGAAACATTTTCACGAAACCGCCCACGCCCTTGACCTTGATGTTGTAGTACAGGATCAGCAGAAACACGCCCAGCGCCAGACCCATGGTCACATTCAGGTCAGTGGTCGGCACGAATTTAAAGTGCTCGAACCCCAAGCCATGCGCGATCGCCGGCAACAGATCGATCGGGATCAGGTCCATGAAGTTCATGAGCCATACCCATAGGAACACGGTCAGAGCCAGCGGTGGGATCAAGGCCGGCGCCTTGCTGCCGAACGAACTCTTCACCTGCGAATCCACGAAATCAAGAATCGCTTCGGCCCAGTTCTGTAGACCGCTAGGGGTGTCGGCGCGTAGGGAACGACCCATGCGCGCCGCCACGAACACGATCAGGAAACCAAGAAATAAACTGACGATCAGCGAGTCGAGATTCAGGGTCCAAAACCCTTCACCTATACTCCAGTTCGTCAAGTGGTGATTGATATAGTCGGCTTGTGTGCCGGTACCTTCCGCTGCCACGTTGAACTACCTCACTTTTTTGAAAATTCGGGAATATCCGGGCGACCACCGTTACCTAGAGCTGCCAAAACACCCGCAGCCTGCGTGGCGATGTAACCTGCAATCATCCAGATCGGATCAAGATCCAGGACGCCTAAGCCGATTGCAAACAGAATAAGCAACAGCACAAAGCGCACGCCGGCTCCCATATACATTGTCAACTGGCTGCTGCGTGGGTCTTCCACCACCTGCTCGGCGGCTTTTTGCATAGTCAGACGCAGCATCAGCAACAGCAAAAAACTTACCGTACCCCCTGCAATCGCAGCGAGGGCATACAGGTGACCTTTCCAATACCAAGCCACTAGGGCGGTGATGATCACCACGATAATCTGGGCGATCAGGATCCGCGCAGCACGGCGACGGATCGGTTCGGACATGGCACTCAAGGCTTTTCGACCTGCTTCTTGTCGGAACGGTCTTCCTGACTTGGCATATTGTCATCGGAAGCCCCATCTTCCTTGAGGCTTGTAAGGATATGCGCCTTGCGAAAACCGCCTATAAAGCCGAGTCCGGCGCAGAGCAACGTGAACCACGGCGCGGTACCCAGCCACTGATCGATCAACAACCCGAGCAAGAAGCCGGCGATAATGGTGGAGGTGAGCATATTGCCCGCACCTACACCCAGCAGCCCTTTATAGTTGCTCATGTCCTTTCTAGATCCAAACAAAGCGACCAGTTTAACGACTCACGGCCGTCTATACAACCACTTAAACATGAAACCAGCTTGATGAATTGAATGAATTTGCGCCAAGGCGCATTTTGGCCGCTGCTTACAGCGCTGGGGATTCTTGGGTAAACCGCTTCAACAGGCTGTCAAGCTGGTCCAGTGAGTCAAATCGCAAAGTGATCGTTCCCCTTCCACCACGACTAGTTCGAATGGTGACCGGCAATCCAAGACGCTCGCCCAGATCACGCTCAAGGCGCCGGGTATCAGGGTCGGCGGTCACCGACTTAGGGGAGGCGCCCTTAGCAGCGTGGTAATTTGACACCATCTTCTCGACCTGACGGACCGTCAAAGCACGCGCCATAATCTTGGCGGCCAACTCGCGCTGGGATTCGGCCGGCAGCGATAATAATGCCCGGGCGTGCCCCATGTCCAGACGTTGATCGGCCAGCATGGTCTGTACTTCCTCGTCCAGCTCCAGCAGGCGCAAAACGTTGCTGACCGTCGGGCGAGAGCTGCCCAGCATATCAGCAACCTGCTGGTGAGTAAGACCGAATTCGTTGACCAAACGAGCCATAGCCTTTGCCTGCTCAATAGGATTGAGGTTCTCGCGCTGCAGGTTCTCGATGAGGGCAATGGCAGCCGCCTGGGTGTCGTCGATTTCGCGCACCACAGCCGGCACCCGTTCAAGGCCGGCTAACTGCGCCGCCCGCCAGCGACGCTCACCGGCAATCAGCTCATACTCACCAGAACGACGGCGTAGCAACACTGGCTGGATTACGCCCTGAGCGCGAATCGAGTCGGCTAGCTCGCGCAAACTGGTCTCGTCGAAGTGCATGCGAGGCTGGAAGGGATTGCGGTGAATCAGATCCACTGGCACTTCCCGGAGCTGGGCACCCTCGGCTTGTTGCGATGCCCCAAGAAGCTCACCAAGCCCCCGTCCCAGTCCCTTGCGTTTGGTATTCATGACAACCTGGCCTTTAGGTCAATCACAGAGTAGTAACTAATTCGGTTTAGGATAAGGCCGCCTTACCGGTCGCCTGCCCAAGTCGATTGCGTTTGCGAGCACGCTCGATAAGTTCACGCGCAGCCTGCATATAAGCCTTTGCACCTACCGAGGACTTATCGTAGTAAATCACTGCCAAACCATGGCTAGGCGCTTCGGCTAAGCGTACATTGCGTGGAATTAGGGTCTCGAACAGCTTGTCGCCAAAATACTGCATTAACTGCTCAGAGACATCCAGTGCCAACCGGTTACGCGCATCGTACAGGGTGCGCAGCACGCCGGCGATACCGAGCTCCGGGTGCAGGGCACTGCGTACCTGCTCGACAGTTTCCAGCAACGCGCTCAAACCTTCCAATGCGAAATACTCACACTGGACCGGGATCAGAATGTCATCGGCGGCCACCAAGGCATTTAGCGTCAGGGTATTGAGCGCCGGCGGACAGTCGATTAGCACGAAGTCGTAGCGCGCCACGACCGGTGCCAATAGCCGCTTGAGGCGAGTTTCGCGACCAATGCGACTGACCAGCTGAAACTCAGCACCGGCCAGCTCAATATTGGCCGGCAATAGGTCATAGCCCCCGGTCTCACTCTGGCGACAGACAGCTTCGAAGCCAGCCTCATCGAGCAGGAGTTCAGCCACCGTCGCACCCAACTGGTGCTTATCGAACCCCGAGCTGACCGTGGCATTGCCCTGCGGGTCCAGGTCGATCAGCAATACCCGCCGACCAAAGCTCTGCAACGCAGCCGCCATGTTCACGGCGGTGGTGGTCTTGCCAACGCCGCCTTTCTGATTGGTGATCGCCAAAGTCCAGGCCATCAGCTTTGCTCTCCATTACGGCGGATGATGACCAAATGCCGCTGCCCTTCCTGGAAGGGCACCGTGAGCGGCAGGATCGATTCCGGCTGCCAGGGCGGGCGGATAGCTGCCAGCTCCTGCTGGTCACAGCGCCCTTTCATAGCCAACATACGGCCACCCGGGGCGCACAATGACCCAGCCAGCATGAGAAATTTATCCAACGAGGCAAAGGCACGCGAGATAATCTGCCGATAATCCGGTCCTTCCAGCGCCTCGACCCGGCTGCGATGCACCCGCAGGTTGTCCAGCTTAAGTTCCAGCGCCGCTAACTCGGCAAAGCGGGTCATTTTGAGATTGCTATCCACTAAGGTGACCGATAGATCTGGGCGAGCGATGGCCAGCACGGCGCCCGGCAGGCCAGGGCCGGCGCCCACATCCAAAAGCTCGCCGGCCTCGATATGTGGCAGCACCGCCAAGCAATCGAGCAGGTGGCGCACCACCATCTCGTCCGGATCACGCACCGCAGTCAGATTATAGGCCCGGTTCCACTTAACTAGCAGTGCCAGCCACGCCAGTAACCGCTCCACAGTGTGGTTTGAGCGCGCACCCTCGAATACCTCGGGTCGGTCGGATTGCTCAGCCAATTGTTGCAATCCTAACTCCAGCTTAGCCCGCAGCCTGGTCAGGTCCATCATTGGCAGCATCCCTTTGAACCAGCCCGCAAGCCAGCTGCTCGGATCGGGAGGTAAAGTGCATCACTGCAACAACAAAGCCTGCAGGCATTTCCTGTCTGCGGCTGCAATAACCACCCATAGCCAGCACATTCATAAAACCACGGGTAGGCATCCTCGGGCATCCGCAACCGCTCGGCAAAATCGCGTCTCTGGTATACCAAGGTCGGGTACAGTTGCATCAGACACTGGCCCGTAACAGGTCACGCTTCTTGAGATGCACCAAAAGCAGTGAGATTGCGGCTGGCGTCACGCCTGGAATCCGACTAGCCTGTCCGATGGTAGCAGGACGCACAGCAGTCAGCTTCTGACGAACCTCGTGGGACAGGCCGCTGACCTGCTGATAGTCCAAATCCTCCGGCAACTCCTGGTTTTCATAACGCGCGCTGCGGCTAATCTCCTCTTTCTGACGGTCCAGATAGCCAGCATATTTAGCCTCGATCTCCAGCTGCTCGATCACCGCCGGCGGCAAGGGTTCAGCCGGTGCCAGCGATTCGACGGAAGCCAGTTGCGCGTAGCTCATATCCGTACGACGCAGCAGGTCGATCGCCCGTACCTCGCGGCTAATAGGCGTCCGAAGCTCAGCCGCCGCCGGGTGCCCCGGATGCAACCAAATTTCCGATAGACGCTGCCGCTCTTGCTCAATCGCTTCCATCTTTTCGTTGAAAGCCCGCCAGCGTGCCTCATCAATCAACCCTAATTCCCGCGCCAGCGGGGTGAGGCGTTGATCGGCATTGTCCTCGCGCAGCATTAGCCGGTACTCAGCCCGGCTGGTGAACATCCGATAAGGCTCTTGGGTGCCCTGAGTGATCAGGTCATCAACCATCACACCTATGTAAGCCTGATCACGGCGCAGGGTTAGTGGTTCGCATTCTTTCGCGCGCAGGGCAGCGTTTACGCCAGCCAGCAGCCCTTGGGCGGCGGCCTCCTCGTAACCAGTGGTGCCATTGATCTGGCCAGCAAAATACAGCCCCTCGACCGCTTTGGTCTCCAACGTGGGCTTGAGCCCACGCGGGTCAAAAAAGTCGTACTCGATCGCATAACCTGGACGGGTAATGCGCGCCTGCTCGAAACCGCGGATAGAGCGCACCAACGCTAGCTGTACATCAAAAGGCAGGCTGGTGGAAATGCCATTGGGATAAACTTCGTTGGTGGTCAACCCTTCCGGCTCGACAAAGATCTGATGCGAGTCCTTGTCGGCAAAACGGATGATCTTGTCCTCGATCGACGGACAATAGCGTGGTCCAACCCCCTCAATTACCCCCGAGTACATCGGTGAGCGATCCAGATTGCCGCGGATAATCTCATGGGTGCGCTCGTTAGTGTGGGTGATGTAGCAATTGACCTGCTCGGGGTGATCAGCCACCGAGCTTATAAAGGAAAACACCGGCGTTGGCGTGTCGCCCGGCTGCGGCTGCATCACCGACAGATCCAGTGAGCGGATGTCAAGGCGCGGCGGCGTGTCGGTCTTCAGGCGCCCGACGCCTAGAGCCAGCTCACGCAGCCGCTCCGCTAACCGCTGCGCGGGCGGATCGCCCGCCCGGCCGCCGGCATAATTCTGTAATCCCACGTAAATTCGACCAGCAAGGAAGGTGCCGGCGGTCAACACAACCGTCGCGCTACGAAACTCAATGCCGGACTGGGTGATCACACCCACCGCACGACCATTTTCTATCACCAGGTCGTCTACGCCCTGCTGGAATAACATCAGATTAGGCTGGTTTTCCAGCATGGCGCGGATGGCGGCCTTATAAAGCATACGATCGGCTTGGGCGCGGGTGGCCCGCACCGCTGGTCCCTTGCGAGCATTGAGGGTGCGAAATTGGATGCCACTGCGATCGGCGGCCAGTGCCATTGCGCCGCCCATGGCATCAATTTCACGCACCAGGTGCCCCTTGCCGATGCCGCCGATTGCCGGGTTGCAGCTCATCTGCCCGAGGGTCTCGATATTATGAGTCACCAGCAATGTCTGCGCCCCCATGCGCGCAGCCGCCAGTGCCGCCTCGGTACCGGCATGGCCGCCACCGATCACGATCACGTCAAATGTTTGCGGATAACGCATTAAGACTCACCTAAGGCTTATAAGGCCCGAACACTCCAAACGTGCAATTTTACGCCAAAAGTCTCCGAGGCACGATTTTCCCAACACCGCGCCTGCCAATAATCCTCGCTTTGTATCTGCTTGAAGGCGATCACAAAAAAGCCCGAGCTTATTTTCACCGGGTCGAATATCTACGAGAACCTGCGCGAGATGCTAACAAACGACACGGCCTTTTAAGCGCACCTTGAGCCCCTTCGTCACCCGAAATCCATAAGCTGATAACTGCCACAATGACCACCCGCATCGACCCACAGATAGAGGGCATGTTTACGATCGAGGTCGACGAAATGTGCTGGAACGACCTAAACAATGCTCACGACGACTGGCCCGGCGCCGACCGAGTGCGCAACTTACGCCTGCAAGTATCCGCACAGGGTCAGTCAGGTCACTATCAGGGCACGGCGCTACGACGATAATAAAAGGAGGCCATTGCCCCCTTTTTTCGTCAGCTTCACTCGCTTACAGCGCGCCCAGCGCTGCTTTCATAAATTCCGGCTGCGCCAATGCGCCGCGGTGGATTTCTGCATTATAGTAGCGAGTCTTAAATGCCTTGGCAGCGGCATCTGCCTCGCGGAAACGATCCAGCGCCAGGCCTTTACTGGCTAGAGTGCAGGTGATCGAGCCGCCTGGATACACCGGCTGCGGAAACAACAACGAACGGCGATCAGTAAAACCGGCGGCGATTATCGCACGATGGTAGTTTTTCAGAATTTCCATGTGGTAAAACGGCGACTCGCTCTGGCCAACCAGAATGCCACCGTCCTTCAATACCCGATGGCAATCAGCGATAAAGTCTTTACCGAACAGGCCAGTCCCCGGTCCGATCGGATCGGTAGAATCCACGATAATGACATCCACTGAGGCTGACGCTGCCTCGCGCATCCACTTGACACCATCATCAAATATAAAGGTGGCGCGCGCATCGCCATTGGACTCACACAACTCGGGGAAGAAACGCTCAGAGGCGCGAGTCACTGCCTCATCAATATCGACCTGGGTGACTGACTCGACCTCAGGATGCTTGAGCACCTCCCTGAGGGTGCCGCAATCTCCGCCACCGATAATCACCACTGTCTTCGGATCCGGGTGGGTGAACAGCGCTGGATGAGACATCATTTCGTGATAGAGATAGTTCTCCAGCGAGCTGAGCATGAATATGTCATCAAGCACCATCAGGTTGCCCCAGTGCTCGGTTTCATACACCTCTAGGTGCTGCCAAGGGGTGGTTTCATCGTGGAGCTTCTTGCGGATCTTCAGGCCAAAGGCCGCACCCATCTCCTCGACAACCTCAAATTTCCAGTCACCTTCCAACTTGGACATGGTTCTTGCTCACCTTTTGTGTATTCAAATCAATTTTCAGCGGAAGTTGGCACCACGGTCGTCAACCCGAACAACTGCCACATCTGCATACCACCGCGATAATACAGGATACGATCCGCAGGGAAACCCAAATCCAGTAGCGCACGGATACCTCGCGGCGACTGATCACACCATGGACCATTGCACCACATCAAGACCGTCTTGACGCGACTGAAGTCCCAGTTGTCGGTCTTGTATCTGCCGCCAAATAGACCAATACGCTCAAACATGCGGGTAATACTACTGACCCCGTCTCGCTTGATCGCGCCCAAGCGTTCCAGTGCGGCCACCAATTCGGGATCGGAGGGATCCTTTTCAAAGACTGTGAATGGAATATGGATCGAACCGGGAATAGTGCCTTTCCGATAAAAGCTCTCCAATCGATTGTCGATCAGCACCCCCTCACCCCGCGCCAGCGGACCTTCCATAAAATCAAACACTTCAATCTCCGACACCGTCAACACACCCGGCGCCGCCGCATGTGGTTGAATGCAAAAATGCGGGCACGGCCGAGAAGTGCGCGCGTAAAATCCAGTAATCTCGTTGTTAAGATCTTGGATCCGTTGCACGGTGATGACCCGCCCCTGGTCGATCACTAGCAAGCTGTCGCGCTTGGCATCCAGCTTCACCTCATTGGCCCAGGTCATGGTGGACACCAACAAACAACCCAAACTCACCGCAATCCGCCAAAACATTTTCTTTCTAACTTGAAAATCAACTGATAAAACCATCTAAAGCCAACGGGGTGCCCGACCTCAGTCCGCGTGCCGGATAATCGCGTCGCGCACCACGTCAATCCCACCATCAGGGCTATTCAGATAATCCTCGTAGACACGCGCCCTCGCGTCCGCCGACAAGCGACTGTAAAACACGTAGCTGCCATAAAAATCCGATTTGAGACGAGCCTCGAACTCCTCCTTACTCAGGCCTGGACCCAGCTCGACATCACCGACCGGCATATCAAAAAATGAGGGAACCGGCACGCTGGCGGCCGGTGACTCGACGACAAGTGCACCGGCCGCCTCCTGCTCGAGGGCACGCAAATAATCCGCTTCAGCTATCAGTGAAGGCGCAGTCCACAAGAGCGAAAACACTAGAGCCAGCCGTCCAGATACCGAATTAGACATGGGATAGACCGTCACCGCGCATTGTTTCCAGAAATCGTGGCGATCCGATTGCATAATCGTCTCGCTCTACCGATGAGCGATTGTAATTAGTATCATGGATCTTTCATAGATCTTTGCAGTCCTACCCGGAAACCCTGTAAAATATGGGGTTAGCTGAGGGTCGCACCACGGGCATAACCAACGCGAGGTATTATTCGCCGCACCATTTGCCCAGAAAAGTCAAGGACAGTCACACAAGCAAAACAAGGATATTGATACCTGCAGAAAGAGAACTTCAGTATGTTGACCCTCTTTTACTGCAAACATTCATCGTACGCCTACACTAACTTCCTAATTAAAGCAAAGAACTTAAAATCTTATGATTTCAAAACAAAACCTGTTTATCTCCTTAGGCCTTGGCCTAATCACCGCCTTGGCTGTCACTCAAGTTCAGGACTGCTTTCAAGAAATCGCCATCTACTGGCGAGCTCTGATCACTTTCGCAATTCTCTCCATTGCGTTCCTACTGGCTACTGCCCTTACACGTCGATCGCATGCCACTTCAAAAGCTAATCGCGGCATAACACGGCAGACCGCTGCGACGTCAGGCAGCACCTCTCCGGCCACTACCAGTCAGAGCGGTCGTGAAACTGGCACTGTGAAATGGTTCAACTCGGACAAAGGCTTCGGCTTTATCGTACGTGAAAATGGCGAAGATCTTTTTGTACACTTTCGTTCGATCAACACCGACGGCCCCCAGGTCCTAGTAGAAGGGCAACGGGTTGAGTTTCAGATTGGCGAGGGACGCAAAGGGCCGCAGGCAGAGAATGTTATCATACTCTAACGTTCTTCGTGCTTGACAGAATTGACTGGCCATCAGGCCAGTTCGCTGGTGTGCTCAGGACGATGGGCGCGAATGCTGTCACACAGCAAGGAGATCGCTGCCCGGCGTACAAATCGTTGTCGCCAGGCCACAGCTACCTCCCGATATGGCACCGGATCAACGAACGGGCGGTAAACAACCAGGCCATTGGCAGTACCTGCCGGGCCAGCGATTGAACTGCAAGGCAACACGGTTACCCCCGAGCCCGAAGCCACCATCATCCGGATCGTCTCCAGCGATCCGCCTTCTAATGCCCGCTGCAAATACCCAGAAGCGCTCGTGCGAGCGCAACCAGGACATAGCTCCAACACCTGATCCCGGAAACAATGCCCTGGCCCAAGCAACAGAAGATCGGCCTGCTCCAAATCCTGAACGCTCACGGCCTGCTGTTTGCTAAAGGGATGCCCCTCCGGCATCGCGACCACGAACGGTTCCCGGTAGACCGGCGTCACTTTTACACCCGTAGCCGCGAACGGCAACGAGAGAATCACCGCATCCAGTTCACCGCGAACCAGCTTATCGGATAGTGTCGAGGTGTAGCCTTCCTCGATCAACAACGGCATCTCCGGCGCCGCCGCATGCAGGGCCGGGATCAGTCTTGGCAACAGATACGGCCCAATGGTGTAGATCACTCCCAAGCGCAAAGGACCGACCAGCGGGTCTTTGGCGGCGCTGGCCATACCCTTAAGGCAATCCACCTCATCAAGTATACGTTGGGCCTGAGCGACCAGCTTTTCCCCCACTGGCGTGATCCGCACCTCAGTACGGCTCGCTCGCTCGAAGACCTGCACGCCTAATTCCTCTTCCAGCCGCTTAATGCCAACGCTCAAAGTCGGCTGGCTAACAAAGCAGGCCTCGGCGGCCCGACCAAAATGGCGCTCCCGAGCGACGGCCACTATATAACGCAGCTCGGTCAGGGTCATTCAAGAAGCTCCGAATTTCGGTGTAAACTTGCAAAGCATGATACGAGAGTTAACAATTCGGATAAATGTCGGCGCAACGACACCTTACCCACGATTTAACGGAGTGACACCGTGAGCAACAAAATCATTTACCTCACTGATGATAATTTTGAAGAAGAAGTCCTCAAGAGCAGCCAACCCGTGCTCGTTGACTACTGGGCAGAATGGTGTGGACCTTGTCGCATGATCGGACCGATCCTCGATGAGGTCGCCGCCGAGTATGCAGGACGCATTAAGGTTGCCAAGCTCAACATCGATGAAAATCCAAATACCCCACGTCAGTACGGTATCCGCGGTATTCCGACCCTAATGATTTTCAAGGGAGGGAAGGCAGAAGGTACCAAGGTCGGCGCACTGTCCAAATCGCAATTGACCGCCTTTATCGACAGCATCATCTAAACATGCTGTCCATGTTTCCGGCCCAAATGACATTGTCCCATCAGGGATCGGGCCGGAAACAAGTCAAAACGCTGGTGTAAACATCCCCCTTTATGGCATAATCTAGAGCTCCTGCCTTTTCCTTAGCTTTCTCATAGCATTGAATCTGTCTCCACGCCGCCTGCGCGTTCACAATTATCTCTTTTAATCTTCTCTTAATCTCTGAAATTTCATGAATCTCACCGAACTTAAACGCAAACCTGCCGCTGAACTTATCGCCTTGGCCGAATCCATGGGCCTAGATAATGTAGGGCGAGCGCGAAAACAGGATGTGATCTTCGCAATCCTCAAGGCGCACGCCAAGGGGGGCGACGCCATTTATGGTGACGGGGTACTGGAGATCCTCCCCGATGGCTTCGGATTCCTGCGCGGCGCAGATGCGTCTTACCTAGCCGGTCCCGACGACATCTATGTCTCACCCAACCAAATCCGGCGGTTCAACCTGCGTACCGGCGACACAATCTCCGGCACCATCCGCCCCCCAAAGGAAAATGAGCGTTACTTTGCTCTGCTGAAAATCGACAAGATCAACTTCGAGCCGCCTGAAGTCTCGCGCAATAAGGTTTCCTTTGAAAACCTCACCCCGCTACACGCTAACCGGCGTATGCGCATGGAGCGCGGCAATGGCTCGACCGAGGACCTAACCGCAAGGGTCATCGACATCGTAGCGCCGATTGGCAAGGGTCAACGCGGCCTGATCGTCTCGCCGCCTAAAGCTGGCAAGACTATGATGCTGCAAAATATCGCGCAAAGCATCACGACCAACTATCCCGAGTGCTATGTCATCGTTCTGCTGATCGACGAACGCCCGGAAGAAGTGACGGAGATGCAGCGCACCGTGCGTGGCGAAGTGGTGGCTTCGACTTTCGACGAACCGGCTCAGCGCCATGTACAGGTCGCCGAAATGGTGCTCGAAAAAGCCAAGCGACTGGTCGAGCACAAGAGAGATGTGGTGATCCTGCTGGACTCGATCACCCGCCTCGCTCGCGCTTACAACACCGTGGTCCCTTCCTCAGGCAAGGTACTGACCGGCGGTGTCGATGCCAACGCCTTGCATCGGCCCAAGCGCTTCTTTGGTGCAGCCCGCAATATTGAGGAAGGCGGTAGCTTAACCATCCTTGCTACCGCTCTGATCGACACCGGCTCTAAAATGGACGAAGTAATCTATGAGGAATTCAAGGGCACCGGTAACATGGAATTACATTTAGATCGCCGCATTGCCGAGAAGCGGGTTTATCCGGCGATCAATATCAATCGCTCGGGCACTCGTCGCGAAGAGCTGCTCACCGATGCCGAAGAACTGCAGAAAATGTGGATCCTGCGCAAGTTCTTGCACCCGATGAACGAACTGGAGGCTATGGAGTTCCTGCTGGACAAACTACGGGCCACCAAGTCCAATAGCGAGTTTTACGAATCAATGCGTCGCGGTTAAGTCCCAGCTAATACGGAACGGCCAACAGAAAGGCGACCCAAGCGAGTCGCCTTTTTTCATGCCTGTTGCGAAAAACGGCCGAGGAGCCATCCACCCACCATTGCAATCAGGCTTTGCTCTGCTCACGCGCCAATGCCCGCCAGCCGATGTCGCGGCGACAAAACGCGCCATCCCAATAAATCTTATCACAGGCGGCATAGGCCTTCTGCTGGGCCTCTGCTACAGTCTCTCCCAGGGCGGTCACGCAGAGCACACGGCCACCATTGGTGACCAACCCCTGCTCGGACTCAGCAGTCCCGGCGTGAAAAACCTTCACATCCGGTCCATCTGCTGTCTCCAAGCCATGAATCAGATCCCCTTTACGCACCTTCCCGGGATAACCAGCTGCGGCCAGCACCACGCCCAGTGCCGTGCGCCTGTCCCAAGCAATACTGGCCTGCTCCAAGCGACCGTCAATGGCCAGCTCTAGTAGCTCCACCAGATCGGAGGTCAGCCGCATCATGATCGGCTGAGCTTCCGGATCACCGAAACGGCAGTTGTATTCCAGTACTTTCGGAGTACCATCCGGCGTGATCATTAAGCCGGCATACAGGAAGCCAGTGTAAGGGTTACCCTCCAACGCCATGCCTCTTACAGTTGGCTTGATGATCTCTTCTATCACTCGGTCAGCGATCTCAGCGGTAACCACCGGCGCCGGCGAATAGGCTCCCATGCCGCCAGTGTTAGGACCGGTATCGCCCTCATCACGCGCCTTGTGATCCTGGCTGGTCGCCATCGGTAGGATGTCGTTACCGTCGGTCATCACGATAAAGCTCGCTTCCTCGCCCTCGAGGAAGTCCTCTATGACTACTCGCGCGCCGGCGCTACCGAACTGGCCACCGAGTATGTTACGCACGGCCGCCTGCGCCTCGGCCATGTCACGGGCCACCACCACGCCTTTGCCAGCGGCTAAACCATCAGCCTTAATAACAATCGGTAGGTTGCGGCCTCGCAAGTAGTCCAGGGCAGGCGCAACTTCGGTAAAGACGCGATATGTCGCCGTGGGGATGCGATGACGGGCAAGAAAATCCTTGGTGAAAGCTTTGGAGCCCTCGAGCTGCGCCGCGCCTTGGGTGGGACCGAAGATACGCAGCCCGCCATCGCGAAACGTATCGACTATCCCCATGACGAGTGGCGCTTCTGGACCAACTACCGTCAAATCAATCGACTTATCAAGGGCAAAGCGATATAGCGCTGGGATATCAGTGGCGTCGATAGCAACATTCTCGCACTTGGGCTCACGGGCCGTGCCGGGATTGCCAGGCGCTACGAACACTTTCGTCACCTTGTCAGACTGCGCGAGCTTCCAGGCCAAAGCATGCTCGCGCCCGCCACCCCCAATTACCAGAACTTTCATAAACTGCTCCTTATTCATCAATACAGGAAGTTTGCCACAAGCATAGGCGCAAGTCAGATGCTAAGCTGGAATTTTGTGGCATTATCCTGCCGCCATGCTACACATCATCCTTTACCAGCCGGAGATTCCACCCAACACCGGCAATATCATCCGACTTTGCGCCAATACAGGCGCCTGGCTGCACCTAGTGGAACCCTTAGGATTTACAATGGAAGACAAGGCCCTACGTCGTGCCGGCTTGGACTATCACGAATACGCCCAAGTGCAAATCTGGCCGAACTTCGACCAATGCCTCAAAGCGCTGCCTGACAGTCGGATCTTCGCCTTCAGCACGCGGGGCTCCCAGCGACATGACCAGGTCAGCTACCGCCAGGGCGACGCCCTATTATTTGGACCGGAGACCCGCGGTTTGCCGGTGGCAGTACTAGAGAATATACCGCCGCAACGGCGCTTGCGTCTGCCGATGAAGGCCGGATCGCGCAGCCTGAATTTGTCCAATAGCGTCGCTATCGCCCTGTACGAGGCTTGGCGTCAGCTTGATTTCATGGGGGCCGATGCATGAGCGACCGTGAGGACACGCTGCAGCTGAAGCCAATCGGCTATGTTCAAAGTCCGTTTGGCGAGAAGTTTGGCATTCCCCGTCAGGCCGGGCTGGTTGAAGCGGCCAAGGGCAGGCTTAAGCCAGTACCACCCTACGACAACCCGGCCGCCTGGCGTGGCATCGAGGCATTTAGCCATCTCTGGCTCATCTGGCAATTCCACGCGCACGGCGCAAGCAGCAGCCTGACAGTTAGGCCACCCCGACTAGGCGGCAACGAACGACTGGGTGTGTTTGCGACCCGTTCCTCATTTCGCCCTAACCCGTTGGCGCTGTCATTGGTAAGACTGGACGGGGTGGAAATCATTAATGATCGGATACAGCTGGCACTCGGTGGTGTAGACCTGCTCGATGGAACGCCCGTGCTGGACGTCAAACCCTATCTCCCTTGGGCGGACTGCCCACAGGGTGCGCGCGGCGGCTTTGCCGACCAACGGCCGGAAGCCACCTTGACCGTAGACTGGGAGCATTCACTGGCCCCGTTGCTGGCAACCATCCCCGAACATATCGTGAAGCTAATGACCCAAACACTGGCCCAGGACCCCCGACCGGCCTGGCATGACGATCCAGATCGGCTATATGGCATGCAAATCGCCGGCTGGGATCTGCGCTTCAAAGTAAAGGGAAATCAGGCGCTAGTGGTAGAGCTGGTGGCCGCATCGGAAACAGCATGCGACCGACCGGGTTTAAACAGCGCAAGCGAGCAACAAAGCTCACCGCCCTAATCCAATAAAACCGCGGGGGAGACAGATAGCATGACCGGCGGGGATGCCTTATTTACCAATAGGTCATGATACCAATTGGCTATCCAGCCCAATAGGCACAAGACCACGGCGCGATCTAATCGCAGGACTAACGGCTCTCCGAAGCTAAAGGCCTTCCGAACGTGGACTACGGGAAAGCAGTTGGGCCACCGCATCCTTTGCCGACCATCCCTCGAAGAGCACATGATTGACCGCGGTCGTAATGGGCATGTCGACACCATAGCGATCCGCTAGACGCTTGGCCTCCGCCGCCGCCTGCAGTCCCTCCACCGACTGCCTAATTGTCTGTAGTGCTTCATCCTTGCTCAGCCCCTTAGCTAGCAATAATCCAAAGCGCCGGTTGCGGGACTGATTGTCGGTGCAAGTTAGCACTAGGTCACCCAAACCTGCCATCCCCATGAAGGTTTCGCGATGGGCCCCCATGGCATCTCCCAGACGAATGAGCTCCGCCAGACCCCGAGTGATCAGAGCCGCACGTGCGTTGGCTCCAAAAGCAAAGCCATCGGAAACACCAGCGGCGATCGCCAGCACATTTTTAAGCCCGCCACCAAGCTCGACTCCCAGCACATCCTCGGTCGTGTAGGCTCGAAACCGCGGGCCGTGAACGATATGGGCCACCGCCTGGGCAAACTCAGGGTCCTCGCTAGCCACGGTTACCGCGCTAGGGGCACCAGCCGCCACCTCGCGAGCAAACGTCGGCCCGGAGAGCACCGCAAAGCGGACCGGCCCCAACGTATCGGCAACCATCTCAGAAATCCGGCGCGCTGTGCCGGGCTGGAAACCCTTGCTGGCTGACACATAGCCGACATCACGGGGCAGCTGATCGGCATACTCCTGCAAGAAGGTCGCAAGCGCGCCGGAAGGCAAGACCAGCCAAATTTGCTCGGCGCCGGACAGCGCCTGGGACAGATCGCAGGTGGGTGTCAGCGTGTCTGGAAAGTGGATACCTGGCAGGTAACGGCGATTCTCGCGCTGATTATGCATCTTGCGTATCGCGTCGGGATCTCGCCCCACCAATTGCACCTGATTCCCATAACCGGCCAGTAATATCGCCAAGGCCGTTCCCCAGGAGCCAGCACCAATGACCGCGATAGACATCTCTCAACGCGATTCGTTTACTGTACGTTCTGGCTCACATTAGCGCCATCGGCCTGCGCTTGAGCTTCTTGTTGTTGGCGATGCTGCAAGTAAAGCGCGTCAAAGTTGATCGGTTGCAATAAAAATTGTGGAAAACCGCCCTTAGTAATAAGGTCGGAAACAGTTTCGCGAATGTATGGCAGTAACAAGCTTGGGCAATAAGCACCTAGGGCATGTTGTAGTTCTTCTTGGTCCAAGCCAGATACCACGAAGATACCGGCATACTGCACTTCGACTAGATAGAGGGTCTGCTCATCCTGAGTGGCGGTAACGGTGATCGTCAGCGCAACTTCATAAGTGTTGTCACCTACCTTAACCGCGGCATTGCCAACTTGGACATTTACCTCCGGATTCCACTCCTTGAGCAAAAAAGACTTGGGTGAGTTGGGGGACTCGAAGGAAACATCCTTCAAATAAATCTTCTGGATAAAAAGCTGCTTCTCGGCACTGGCTTGTACGCCATTTTCCTGTTCAGCCATGAGAGCCGTACTCCTTAACAATGAATAGGTGGTAAATGAACGACCGAAGCACCTCGACTCAATAGCCGTCAGAGCGGTATTTGCTGTCCCAACCAAGCTTCCAGTTGTGGCAAACTCATGGCGCCTGAAACACGGGCTACTTCCTGCCCCTGCCGAAAGAGGATCAAAGTCGGGATACTGCGGATGCCATAACGGGCCGCAATATCCGGTGCGACCTCGGTTTCGAGCTTACCAACGCGCAGAGTGCGGATATGTCGCCCCGCCAACTGCTCCAGCACCGGTGCCATCATCCTGCAGGGACCACACCAGCTGGCCCAAAAGTCCACCAGCACAGGCAGATCGGAACGACCTACATGGGTCGCGAAGTTTTGGCTGGTCAGGGAGAAAGTACCACTAACAAACAAGGCCTTGCCACAGCGACCACACCGACCAGAACCGAGACGCTCGATCGGCACCCGGTTCACAGTGGCACAATGCGGACAAACGATGTGATAGTGCTGAGCCTTATTGGTCATCGATTATTTCTGAATCAACTCGCCGCGATCATTCACTTCTTGACTGGGTAGTGCTCCGATTGCCAGGCGATAATGCCACCGGCAAGATTGGAGACATCACTGAATCCGGCACGGCACAGAATCTTGGCGGCCTTAACCGAACGGTCGCCGGAGAGGCAATACACCAGCACGGTCTTGTCCTTGAACTTTTCAAGCTCAGGCAACTTACTCACCAAAGAACCCAACGGAATCAATTTGGCTCCACGCAGGTGGCCGCTTTTAAACTCATCAGGCTCACGCACATCCAGCACTAGCTTGTCATCGTCGCCCACTATGCGGGCAGCTTCGATCGGTGAGATGTCTTTAAATTTGCGCAGTTTGTTCGATATTTCCGTTGCAATCAAAAGCACGATCAGAATTAATGCGGCCGCTGACAGTACCCAGTGCCGCGCGAAAAAATCAAGATATTCCTGCATACACGACTTGTCGGTGAGCGGAATGAATAGAGAAGAACCGGATAGGCAATCCTACCCGATGCATCAGATCACTGCACGCGCCGAACTCCCAACTTTTCGAGGATTATTTCCAGCGGGCAGAAACGAGTAAAACCACTCTGGAAGAGGTTCAAGCCCACGAAGGCGGTTAACCAAAGCCAGCTCAACGAACCTAGGTTGACCTGGCCGGTGATATGAGCCAGCAGCAGGGTCAGCATAACCATGGCACCGGCGACAATACGAACAATACGATCAGTAGTCATGTCAATCTCGCACGATGAGAGGTTAATGGTTCAACTTAAGTGGGCGGACAGAAGACTTCCTGCATCATACTAATCAGGCGCAGTGTCCGCGCATCCGAAACTCGATAATATACCCGATTCGCGTCTTTGCGTGAGGTTAGTATACCCTTGTCACGCAAAATTGCGAGATGCTGTGAGATATTGCTTTGGGTGGTTCCTACTGCAGCAACAATTTCCTGTACGCTGATTTCCTTATCCCCCAAAATACAGAGGATCTTTAGGCGCAGAGGATGTGACATCGCTTTGAGCGACCTAGAAGCTCGCTCAATATCTTCTGAACGCGCGAGGAGGCGCGGTGCGCAATTGGGATCTTCCTGAATCATTTCAAGACTTGGCATCTAGTCGTAAATCACGACCTGGCTCGACCTTTATCGTAACAGAAGACAAATGTCGGGCTCAGAGCTTTAAAACATTTTGAAATTCTAACGTGTTCATGGTGTGTTGTCGCATGATTTTGTGCAGAACGAGAAGCAGCGAGCTCGCCACATTAAGCGACGAATCAGCGCGCACCTCGACCACCAGATTTTGGCTGGTCCTAGCGCTCAGCCTCGGAATGATCTGCGGGCAGGCCGCCAAGGCTAACAATGACATCGAACAGCAACTTCGCCGGCAGGATAAACAAGTCCAACAAATTCGCGATGCTCTCAATAAACAGCGTCAGCAGTTGGAGCAAACCGAGCAAACTCTCGCAAGGTTATATCAAGAGGCACAAAACCTGAAAAGCGCCGGTGTCAAACTGGCCTCGCAACGCGAACAGCTAATCGAAGAACGGCGGGCGATTGAGGCCCGCCTCGCAGCCCTGACCGAAGAGATAGCGCAGGCACTGAACATCGCCTACCGAATCGGTAATCAAGCACTGCTACAAACTCTGCTTGATAACAGCGACGCCCTACAATCCGAGCGACAGATGCGCTATATTCAAGCCCTAATCAGCTCAGCCACTGAACTGTTGCAAAACTGGCAGCTCGCTCAAGAGCACCTACACCAAATCGAACACCAATTACATGAACGTGAGCAAGAGCTGGAAGAAAATCGCCTCTTGCTAGAGCGTAACCAGGCAGCGCTGCGCGAGCAGCAGTTACGCCAGCAGCAGCAAATCGCAGAACTTGACCAACAACTCAAATGCGAGCAGGCCCGATTGATCGATCTTCAAGAGCGCCAGAAGCGCATTCGGGAGGAAATTGCCCGGATCGAGGCCGAAGAACGGCGCAAGGCCGAGGAGGCTCGCGCCCAGGTACAGCGCGCCCAGCAAGAGCAATCCCAAAAGGCAACTGCCAAACCACCGGCAGTCTTAAGCACCAATCGCGTCGTATTCAGTGACCCGGCCGATTTCCCTGACGATGGCGCGATCCCCGTTGCCGGACGGGTTATACGGCCCTATGGTGCCGCACTTGGCATCGGCAATCTCAAATCAGACGGTATTACCTTCGCGACCGAGCTGGGTAGTCCAGTTCGTGCCGTCGCGAACGGCCAGGTAGCCTTTGCTAACTGGATGTCTGGATTTGGGCAGATTGTGATCCTCAAGCATGAAGACGGCTACATCAGCCTGTACGCCCACAATGCTAGTCTGACTGTGCGCGAGGGCGACCGCGTCCGCAAGGGGCAGGTGCTGGGTACCGCCGGACGCACCGGCGGGCGGGCCGAACCGGGACTATACTTCGAGGTCCGAAAAGGCAACACGCCGGTTAATCCGGCCAGCTGGGCGCCCTTTAATCAAGCCTATCGTGGCGGCTGAAGCCCACCCGGCTTCATCATTCCGTCAACGTATTGACCCTTAGGAATTTATCGCCAATTAAGGACTCCAATAATGCGAAAATAAGAAGACTGCGTCATCAAGTGCTAACATAGCCCTAGCAAACACGCTAAGCTGAAGCAATTCCTTTAGAATCGGGATAGAAAGACATGAGTAATTCATTTGGGCGAATCACCCTTATCAGCCTAGGTGCGGCCCTGGGCTTCTTCATTGCGATTGCTGTCAATGCCGTTGCTTATCGTGAAATAGCAAGCTCGACGGCACTGCCGCTGCAAGAGCTACGCCTATTCACCGATGTTTTCGCCCGCATAAAAAGTGATTACGTGGATGACATAGAGGACAGCAAACTGTTCGACAATGCCATCCGCGGCATGCTTTCCGGGTTGGATCCACACTCCAGCTATCTGGATGCCGAGGAATTCAAGCAGCTGCAAGAAGGCACTACCGGCACGTTCGGCGGATTGGGCATCGAGGTCGGCATGGAAGATGGCTTTGTGAAGGTCATTGCACCGATTGACGACACCCCGGCTCAACGAGCCGGCATTCAAAGCGGTGACCTAATCATCCGCATCGACGGCAAGTCCATCCAAGGTATTTCACTGACGGACGCCGTCAAGCAAATGCGCGGTGAACCGGGTAGTAAGATCGTTTTGACAGTAGTCAGGGAAGGTGTAGAAAAACCATTTGACGTCACCATCGAGCGGGCCATCATCCGGGTACAAAGCGTACGCTCCCGCATGCTGGAACCGGGCTACGGCTATGTGCGAATCACCCAGTTTCAGTCTGGCACTGTCGACCAGCTACGCAAAGCAATCAACGAGCTGCGTAACGAAAACGAAGAACCACTCAAGGGCCTGGTGCTTGACTTACGCAACAATCCGGGCGGGGTGCTGCAGGGGGCTGTTGGTGTAGCCGACGCCTTTCTCGACAAAGGTCTAATCGTTTATACCAATGGCCGTATCAAAGATGCCGAAATGCATTTCAACGCCCGCCCGGGTGACATACTGGACGGCGCGCCCATGGTCGTGCTGGTCAATGGTGGCTCGGCTTCAGCCTCAGAAATCGTGGCTGGCGCCTTGCAGGACGAGCGCCGCGCCTTGATCGCCGGCGAGCGTACCTTCGGCAAAGGCTCAGTACAGTCAATCCAAGAACTAGCCAACGGTGGTGCCATCAAGCTCACCACCGCTCGCTATTACACCCCTTCAGGCCGCTCGATCCAAGCCGAGGGCATCGAACCGGATGTATATATCGCGCCGCTGCGTGTAACCCAGACTGAGGACAGGCCGCGCATTAAGGAATCCGACCTGAGCAATCACCTCTCCGGCGATGGCAATGGTGACCGACCTAAACAACGCATGGCGTTAGATGAAGACGGCAGGCCGCTGGCCGAATCCGACTACATGCTTTACGAGTCGCTAAACCTGCTTAAGAGTATGGTTATCGCCACCCGTCGTTGACAGATGGCGGCACAGTTTCCTAAATAAGGATGTGTTAAGTGGCCTTTTAATATCCAACAAGGAGTAAAGCATTTATGAGTCATGCTCTGATCGTTCTCGCCCCTGGCTTTGAGGAACTGGAAGCAGTGACCGTCATCGACCTGCTTAGGCGAGCGCAAATCAAAGTGACGGTAGCAGGCCTTTTGGACGGCCCCATTACTGGTAGCCGACAAACCGTTATCCTGCCAGATCAGCCCTTGAGTCAAATCGATCAGGATGCCATCTTCGACCTGATCGTGCTACCGGGTGGCCTGCCCGGCGCTGACCATCTACGCGATGACGAAGGACTGATTCGGCGCCTGCAGGCCCAGGTCGAGGCAGGACGGCGCGTGGCAGCGATTTGCGCTGCACCCAAAGTGCTGGCCCGCGCCGGACTGATCACCGGCAAACGCATTACTCACTACCCCGGCGCACTCTCGGCTCAAGAGACTGCTGGCGCGACCGTAACCGCCAGCGCGGTGGAAGTCGATGGCCTAATCACCACTTCCCGAGGCCCAGGCACGGCGATGGACTTCGCCCTCAGTTTAATTGAGCAACTGGAAGGTACGGCGCGACGCAACGAGGTCGAGCAGGGCCTGGTGCGCTGAAAGCCACCAAGCCCAACCAGCAAACTAGGTGGCGATGTGCACTTGCATATCGACCCTAAAAAGGGGGTGGCATACCAAACTAAGGCTGAGTCTGCCGGAGGAGGTCAGCGCACTTGAAGCTTGAGGATACAGACGACGCAGGGCTTCGCCGGCGATATTGGCATCCACCAAACGCAGTGTGACTGCCAGGCATTGCCAGATCAGCAACCTGCTCGACTCAAAGATCAGAGCCGAGTACAGGATGTGATACATAAGCGCACGAAAAACTGCAAATTCTGGCTTGCACAGGCCCGAACTCTAGACAACAATCAAGGCTATTGATTTTCTATAGGGGCTCAACGCATGTCGATCTCACAGACCATCGAAGAGATTTCGCAAAAAATCGAACAGTCCCTGCCAGAGAGCATGCGGGCCATGAAGAATGATGCGGAAAAGACCGTTCGTAGTGCGGTCATGAACGCGTTCCAGAAAATGGAACTGGTTACCCGGGAAGAATTTGATATCCAAACTCAGGTGCTGGCCCGCACCCGCGCCAGGCTGGAGGCACTAGAGGCGCGTGTAGCTGAACTCGAAAAAGCGGCAGGTCAGCCACAGCCACCGAAGCCCGAACAATAATCAAGGTCATCAGTTTTGGAACTCAACACATGCTGTATTCGCCTACCCTCGTTAAGAAATTTTTCGAGATGTTAGAGAAAAATTCCCGTATGAAATTTGATATCCAGTCTCAAGTGCAGGACCAGGTACGCGTCCAGCTGGAGGCACTGGAGACTCGTATTGCCGAACTCGAAAAAGCGGCAGGTCGGTCACAACCGTCGAAATCAAATCAGAAGCGAGAACTGTAAATCCATTAAAAATCGGTAACTACACGCACAGGGATTAAGTGCCACTCTCAATAATCCGAACTCGGGCACTAGCTGGACTCACAGCTCCCGAAGTCACAGTTGAAGCTCATGTTAGTGGCGGCTTGCCGGCTTTCTCGCTGGTCGGGCTGCCGGAAACGGCGGTACGCGAAAGCCGCGACCGGGTGCGGGCCGCCTTACTTTCGTCCGGTTTTGAATTTCCTCCTAGCCGCATTACCCTCAATCTGGCACCAGCCGACTTACCAAAGGAAGGCACGCGTTTCGACCTGGCGATTGCAATGGCGATCCTCGTTGCCACCGGCCAGGTCGATCATCAGGCCTTGCAGAATTACGAGCTGATCGGCGAACTGTCACTGTCAGGCAGCCTTCGCCATGTGCCCGGCGCATTGCCAACCGCATTAGCGGTACGCCAGAGTGGCCGCACCTTGGTTATTCCCCGCGATAGTCTGGAGGAAGCCAGCCTCATCCCCGGTGTAGACCTACTTCCAGTCTCGCATATCAGCGAACTGGTGGCGCACCTGACTGGCCGAACTTCGCTGCCGGTTCACCGGCCTGACCCGCCCACTTTCGCCGTGCCAGATGGACCAGATCTTGCAGATGTGCGCGGCCAGCATCGCGCGCGCCGCGCACTGGAAATAGCCGCTGCCGGTGGCCACAATCTTTTAATGATTGGTCCTCCTGGCTCCGGCAAGAGCATGCTCGCCCAGCGACTACCGGGTATCCTGCCAGCCATGACTGAAGAGGAGGCGCTGGCTACAGCGGCAATCGCCTCGATCAGTTCACAGGGGTTTCACGTGAAACATTTTGGAATGCGCCCCTTCCGCAGCCCTCATCACTCCGCCTCATCGGTAGCACTCATAGGTGGTGGCTCAAATCCCAAGCCCGGCGAAGTCTCGCTGGCGCATAACGGTGTGCTGTTTCTCGATGAAATGCCAGAATTTGATCGCAAGGTGCTGGAAGTGCTACGCGAGCCGTTGGAAACGGGGCAAATTACCATCTCTCGCGCCGCACGTCAGGTGGATTTCCCCGCCCGATTCCAGCTAGTAGGGGCCATGAACCCGGCACCTAACGGGGTTGATGAACACACACCCGAAGCTATCCGCTATCGCGCTAAGCTGTCCGGCCCGTTACTCGATCGCATCGATATTCACATAGAAGTACCGCGCATCCCGGCTGCGGAGTTACGTGCTGACCAATCTCGCCGTCCTGAAACTAGCGCTGAGGTGCGCGAGCGAGTACAAGCAGCCCGCCAGCGGATGCTGTTACGACAGGGAGTACCCAATGCCCATCTGTCAACAGCCGGTATTAACCAGCACTGCCGCCTGAGCCATCGCAATGCCCTGCTGCTAGAACAGGCCATGGAAAAGCTAAACCTATCCGCACGCGCCCGCGATCGCATCCTCAAGGTTGCCCGTACCATTGCGGATCTGGATGGCAAGGACGACATCACTTCGACACACCTAAGCGAAGCCATCACCTATCGAAGCCTGGATCGGCTGTTTCGCAATCACTAAAACGCCAGTTCAGCGCTAACAGAACGCCAATTAACCCGGCAATGTCAGTAGCGGCGCCGAGCTATAAGAATCGCACGCAACGGAGCCGGGTACCCTTCAACTGTACGAGCAGGATTATCGGGGTCAAGAAAATCCGCGAGAGAATACTTACCGCTCCAGGCGCTGCGACGCTGCTCTTCGTGAGTAGTTGCTGTGACATCCACACAGTGCACATCCGTGAAACCACTGCGTCGGAGCCAGTTTTCTAACATGGGCACCGATGGGATAAACCAGACATTGCGCATCATTGCGTAGCGATTTTCCGGCATGAGAACAGTTTGGCTATCGCCCTTAACCACCAGTGTTTCCAACACCAACTGGCCGTCACGAGACAGACATTCACGCAGTTCCTGCAGATGTCCTAGCGGATCACGACGATGATAAAGCACGCCCATAGAGAATACGGTGTCGAAAGCGGCCAGTCGGGGCAGGGTTTCCAAGCCATAGGGTAGGATCTGGATAGGGTGCTGCCCCATCAGGTGATGAATAGCCGCGAATTGCACAAGGAATAACAACGTCGGATCCACGCCTACAACCTGCCGGGCACCCGCTCCCAGCGCACGCCACATGTGATAGCCGTTGCCACAGCCCACATCCAATACGAGCTTGCCGTCCAGCGATTCAATATGGGGAATCAGGCGATCCCACTTGAGGTCAGAGCGCCATTCGCTGTCGATCTCAATGTCAAACATTCGATACGGTCCCTTGCGCCAGGGCATAAGCGCTCGTAAACCGGACTCGATGCGCTTACTCAACGCCGGTGACAGAGGTTCTGCCGCACGCACCGTCACGAAGCGGCTCTGCAAATCGCAATGTCGCTCACCAATCTCATTGGCCGCCGGCAGGCTTTCCAGAGCGTCCAGCCAGTCGGTAAGATTGCCGTGACGATAGGAACTGAGTAGATCTAATGTATTGGTCGGCAGGGTATCCTGCCAGGTGGCCAGGACACTGGCGGATAGGCTGTCACGAAACTGCTGGTACTGTTCTTCCAGGCGCTTGCTCATGAGGAATCCGGATTGGTGGAACCTCGAAGTGTAACAAATGCCTCGGTACCGGTGGCTAAGTATTCAAAATCGATTATCACTACCAGCGATCCGGATCTTATCCTTAACGATGCCCGCATCAAAGGGATCGGCCTAAACCTGGCTCTCGACTAATACGCAAGAAATGAGATCCAGTATCAACTGGAAGGGGAGCCGTCAGCCAGCTGATACCGCAGCCCCTCGTTCTCAACTGTCACATCTTCCAAAACGAGCGTCCGTTATCTTCCGCAAGATGGCAACGAACCCGCAACATCGCTACCAACAAGAATCTACAGATCCTCAGGCGCTTACTCAGCTTTAAGAGCCAGCAGTGCCATAAAGTTGTAGTGCTGGGAGAAAACAGCCTGTTCGACAAAGCCGATACGGGAAAGACGATCCTGATGGGCTGCCAAGGTTTCAGTAACCAGCACATTCTCCAGCGCCTGACGCTTCTGGCTGATTTCCAGCTCCGAATAGCCCTGGTCACGTTTAAAATCTAAATGCGCTGTCTGCACCAGTTCGTTGATGCGCCGACTGGGATGGTGAATCTTTTCGGCAAGAATTAATGCCCCACCGGGTCGCAATCCCTTGTAGATACGCAAAAGCACGGCTTCGCGCTCCTCAACGGGCACAAATTGCAGGGTGAAGTTCATTACCACCACTGAGGCGTTCTCAATAGGACAATCGCGGAGATCCCCCAATTGCAGTGACACCGGCACCTCGGAGCGAAAGGCACCGATATACTCCCGCGCCCGGTCAATCATTGCCGCTGAGTTATCCACAGCGATGCATTCGACCCCCGGCACGGAGATCCCAGCACGCAGGGCTAAGGTGGAAGCGCCCAGCGAGCAGCCAAGATCATAAACGCGGCTATAAGGCTGGGCCAGCTGCCGGGTAAAGCGGGTGATTGCTTCCAGCACAAAGCCGTAGCCTGGCACCGAACGGCTGATCATGTCGGGAAACACCGCCGCTACCCGCTCGTCGAATCGAAACGGCTCCAGTTGCTCGGTTGGCATGGCATAGATCTGATCACGCTGACTCATGAGCACTGCTCCATTTCCTGCGCGATTGATCGCGGGCTAGACAATCCCGACAGGTGGCTTGCTTGACGCTTGCTGGGAAATCCATGCCAACTCCTTGCTCTATGTTTCTAACTTGTCAGGATCCTGACGTCATAACGGCAGGCACATGCGGTAATCATCCATTACGTAGCCTTGGCCAATATCTAACACTAGCGACTGGACTATTTTAAAACCGGCCCGCTTATAAGCCCGGATAGCGCGCTGGTTGTTCTTGTTGACCGTCAGGTCCATAAACCGGGCACCTCGATCGCGGGCACGCTCGGCGGCATGGGCAATCATGCGCTGTCCCAGACCTTGGCCATGCGCATCCACGTCCAGATATAACTTATGCAAGCGTGCCGTTTCAGGACGATGTTCCAAAGCATAAAAACCGACCGGCCGACTCGCCAGCGACAAAAGCACATATTCCACGCCAGCCTCGATCTCGGCACGGATAGTCGGCAGCGCATACATCCGCTCCAGCATATAACGCAGCTGCGCCTCGCCGATAATCGACGGATAGACCTGCCACCAAATACGTTCGGCCAACTTCTGGATAAGGGGCGCATCCGCCGGCGTGCTCAGGCGGAAGGTTTCACGTGAAACATTATTCATCAGCACCTTCATTGATGTCCTCGCCATCGGCCGCCTGTGCCGCAGACATCAACGATTCCGGCAATGTTTTCTTGGCTGGCGCGCCTAACTGGCGGAGTCGACTAATCTGGCCAACTAGATTCCCTCGGCCTGTTACCAGTGTTTTCATCGCATCTTCGTAGCTTTTTTGCGCGCGTTCGATATCATTGCCGACCTTATTCATATGCTCAACGAATACCGCGAACTTGTCATGCAGCTTGGCCGCCTGCGCCGCGATCTCCCGAGCATTGCGATTCTGGCGCTCGAGCATCCACAGGCTGGACACCGTGCGCAGGGAGGCTAGCAGGGTAGTCGGCGTGACAATCGCCACCCGCTTTTCAAAAGCCTCCATGAATAAGGTCTCGTCTCGCTCGAAGGCCAATGAGAACGCTGGTTCCACTGGCATAAACATGAATACCAATTCCGGCGTATTCAGTCCTGGCAGACTCTCATAGGCCCGTTGCGAGAGCTGGTTTATATGGCGCCGCACTGCCTCCACATGCGCTCGGGCCGCTTTTTCCCGTTCAACCTCGTCTTCGGCATTCACATAGCGCGTGTAATCTACCAACGACACCTTGGCATCTATCACCAGATGTTTGCCTTCAGGCAGGTGGATCAGCGCATCAGGGCGGAAACGGCCATCTTCGGTGCTGATCGATACTTCTCGTTCGTACTCCTCACCTTTACGCAGACCAGAACGCTCTAGCACGGTTTCCAGAATCAGCTCACCCCAGTTGCCCTGGGTTTTCTTGTTACCGCGCAGAGCCTCGGACAGGTGACGGGCCTCCTCGGTGATCTCGCGATTAAGCAACTGTAGCTGCTCAATCTGGGCACGCAGTGCCGCCCGTTCACGGACCTCGCTGGTATGGATTTCGTCCACGCGCTGGCGAAACTGCGATATCTGATCCCGAAATGGCTTGAGCAGGCTGTCCAGCGACTCGCGACCGTGAACCAGCAATTGCTGTTGCTGCTGTACCAGCGCCTGCTGCCTGGCCTCGAACACCTGCTGGGCCAAATGCTCAAACTCTTTTTTCATCTGCTCGCGGCTCTCCGCCAACAATTGCAGCTTTTCCTCAGCATGCCGCAACGCCTGTGTCGACTCAGCTTGAAGCCGTTCGCGCTCCGACTCTAGCCGATAGACACGATTACGCTGTTCGTCGCGATCAGCAAGCACCCGCTGCAACTCACCGCGTAGCTCCTCAATCATGGCTTGCGCCGACTCCCGGGCTTGCTGGGCCAACGCAGCTTCTCGCATGGCCTGTTGGCGTGCTTCCTCCGCTTGCCGTAACGCCACCTCCTGATTAACCAGCCGTGCCTCTAGCCGCGCGTGCTCAGCCGCCTGCTGTTCCTGCCACTGTGCCTGCGCCAGTCGATGCCGATTAACGGCCAATTTCCAACCAGCGGCCATAGCGAGTGCCCCAACCACCACGGCTGTAAGTACAAGAGACAAAATCAGAATGGGCATTTCCATACGAAGCGGGACATCATTAAAGTAAACTCCCAATTGTAACCCGTCCGACTCCTAAGTGGGGCCATGAGGGTGATAGGCCTTCCTTTGATTACGCAAATCGATCTTTGTCATCGCAATCAAGCTACCGGCGTTGACCTTTCTATTGCTGCTCGTCGCCCGTCCACTGGCGGTCTGGCTCAGCCTACTACCATTCATTTCAGCTGGCGCGAGACCACGTTCATTTCCTGGGTCGGCCTGCGCGGTGCGGTGCCGATTGTGCTGGCCTTGTTCCCCGTCATATACGATATCGATGGCGCGAAACGCTTCTTCGAGGTTGCCCATGTGATCATCATCTCGCTGCTGATCCAAGGCAGTTCCGTGCCGCTGGCAGCCCGGTTACTGAAGGTAGAAGTCCCGCCGGTAGCCGAACCTCGTCACCGTGCCGATCTCAACTTGTCTATCGAGCCTTCGCTGGAAATAGTGCAGTTTGTGGTCACTGAAAAATCCGATGCCGTCGGGCGTGGCCCGAGCAGCATCCCCTACGCGGGTGCAGCCATACTTGCCGGCGTGCTTCGCAATGGCGCAATACGGACCCCGGCAAAGACGATCGCTTTCGCTTCCAGCCCGACGACATCATTTGCCTGATCATCAGCGAGGACATGATCCCTGGCCTTAATGCCTTCTTTATCACCGACAAGTAGTCAACGGCGCTAGACAACCAGACCTTCTTTGACGACTTTCTCGTTGGAAAGCCATGCAAATTTCGACGACGTGGCCAAGGTCTATGGCCTAAACCTATCTGATGAACTGCGTGGTCTTAGCCTAGATTCCGCTTTCAAGCAACTGCTGCACAAGCCACCAGTGGTCGGTGACTCGGTCGAGTTGGGGCATGTCCGGCCGGCTATCCAGGAAATGGATGAATCAACAATCTTGATGGTAAGTCTAAAGCTGTTTGATACCGCCCTGGTGCGGATAACTGATAAAGCTAAACGCCCTCAATTTTCAATTGGTATCTGCTTATTCGCGATCGATATAAAAGACCATAAAGTATCAGTCTTCCTCGGTCATGCGGATGATCTCGTCGATGATGTCGTTCATGGAAATAATGCCCTCTAGCTCGTTGTTGTCGAGCACCAGCACCCGGCGAATCGACTGGGTCACCATCAATCGCGCTACGTACTTCACATCTAGGTTAGCAGAGACGGAAATGGCCGGCTTAGTGCAGACGTCGTAGACATTAATCAGATCAATGTCACCTTCCTCGGCGTAGATGGTCTTAACCACATTGGTATAGGTGATAATGCCGTAAGCATCATGCTCATGACTCTTTTCTACCACCAGGGATTTGACGCCCTTGCGTCTCATTTCGCGCATGGCCTCGCGTAGGGAAGCCATTGGCGAGATGGTGGCCACCTCGCGCACCATGATGTCCTTGACAAGCGTCGGGCGTTTTTCAGATGTCATCTTTAAGGCTCTCCTGAAAACGGTTAATCTGACCGATATCGATGCCGGCAATATGCTCTAAGGGAATGGTGAAAACCACACCCTTGGAATGGTTAGCCAGATCCAGCTCCTTAGTCAGCGCCTTCATCACCTTTAGCGATAGCTTCTTTTCCAACACGAATAGCAGTACCGACTGGCTACCCTCATAGGTCAAACCGAAAAAGGTCTTCTTTTCTTCGGCGCCAATGCCGCGAGCATCCAGAATAGTGACACCGCCGGCGCCAGCACGCTTGGCGGCGTCAATGGCCTTTTCTTCAAGTTCATCCGCCAAAATGGCAATCAGTACCGAAAATTTCATATCAAAGCCTCCGTGTTCCTGTTCAGTCAGGAGCCAAGTTCGCTGGGTGGCGACTTGCGCGCGTGATAACGGGATGCCAACTCCGCGGCTATGGCGTAAAGCATGACGGTCACGATCGGGAAAAGCGAGGCAAAGGCGATCAGACCGAAGCCATCGATCAGCACATTGCGCCCCTCGATCTGGGTACTCAGACCAATCCCTAACGCGGTCACCAGCGGCACTGTGACCTCTGAGGTCGTCACGCCACCTAGATCATAGGCCAGCGCCACAATGTACTTAGGCGTCAAAAAGGTCAGGATAATGACTAGAGTATAGCCAGCCATAATGTAGTAATGGATCGGGTCGCCAACCATAATCCGGTGCACACCGATGGTAATACCAATCGCCACCCCCAATGCCACCAACATGCGGATGATATTACCGTTCAGTCGGCCCTTGGCGGCCTCCTCGGCCTTCTGGCCAATGGCGATCAGCGCCGGCTCAGCCATCGTGGTGGCAAAACCGATAGCAAAGGCAAACAGATAAATAAAGCCGACCTGTTCTAACGTGATCAGCTGCTCGGCCATGCTGGTGCCGATCGGGAATAGCCCGAGCTTAAGACCCAGCACAAAGGCATACAGACCAAAGATCACCAGCAGAAAACCGAAGATTACCCGTGGTAGGTGAGCGATTGGCTTGCGGATCACCGCATACTGGAAGAACAACACGGTGAAGATAATCGGCAGCACATCGCGAAACATCGCCAGTAGATCTAGCAGCATGGTCACCATGAAGTGACGTGCTACCTCGTCATTGCTGTTGGTGGCGATTTCCACTAAAGCCTCAGCGCTTTGCAGCGTCGAATCAGCTGTGCCAAAGGAATAAACCACAATGCCGTACAACTGCACGGTGATCATTGGCACCATCACCGCCAGTCCAACCAACCCAAAACCATCGGTGAGCACGTTTCGACCCTTGATAGAGGCAGCCAGCCCCATACCGAGTGCCGCCACCAACGGCACCGTGACAATATTGGTAGTCACCCCGCCGGAATCGTAGGCCAAACCAACGATCTCTTCCGGTGCAAAGAAGGTGACGATTACCACCACGATATAGCCAAATATCATGAACCAGTACAGCGGCAAGCCGAACAAGATCCGCATAATCCCGAGTGCCACCACCACCCCCACAGACAGCGCGACAATCAGCCGCAATACCAGCGCATTGATTCGGCCATCACTAATAATTTCGGCCTGAATGGCCACCGCGATCAACGCCGGCTCAGCGATCACCGCCGCAAAACCCAGCGAAAAGCCAAATATCGTTAGCAACGGCAGTGAACCGCGTTTGGCAAAGTTGTTGGAGAGGCTTTTACCGAGGGGGAAAATCCCCATCTCCAAGCCCTGCAGGAACAGCGCCACCCCCAGCACCACAATGAGCAGGCCGACGGTAATCGACATCAGGTTGTCCGGCACCGCCTGAAAGATCAGTATCTGGAAAGATGCCACTACCAGAATGATAGGCATCAAATTCCGAAAGGCGTGCTTTAAAGTCTCCCAAAAGGCGTTGAGCTGATCCAATCGACTAATCCGTAGAAATGATTTCTTATCAAGACGTATTTTAAAGGCAGCAGCTTAGTCTTGGCGTTCCTTTTGATCCAGATAGGCGGCTATCTTTTCCACATCCATACCCATGGCCTGCTCGACTGGCAGGGAGAACACCAGCCCCTTGAAACGCTGCTCTAGAGTGAGTTCACGGTTGAGGGCCTCTTCGGCCGCGCGGGCACGATGCTCATCCAGCGCGAAGATAAGCATTTTCTCTAAGCCCTGAAACAACAGCCCAAAAAAGATGTGATGCTCGGGAAAGCCAATACCCTTGCCTTCGACAAAGGTGATGCCCTGGGCACCATATTGCCTAGCGATTTGGGTAGCTCGCTCCTGCAATTCGTCGGCCACAATGGCTATCACCAACAAGGTTTTCATGAGTTCTCTCCTTCCAATGCCAGGAACCACTAGGACATCGGGGTTACGCTAAAGCTAGCAGCAAGACTCATGACCATAGGAATCAGGAAACCGCAGAATCAGCCACTCAATCATATCAATTTAACAGCACCTTGGACCAACACTGTATACCAGCCACAATCTGCTGTTAGCTCTGATGAGCTTAACGACCTTCCCACCGGAACCATTATCTGACAAGAGGCAAATAACGCTAGGCCATAACATGGCCATAACAAGATGATGATATTGTGAAGAGCATAAGGCCTAAGGTTAAGACCAACCTTCAGAATAGCTACATGGCGCAGACCCGCTTTTAGGAGTTAGGGGACTATGGCAGAACGCTTAATTTATTTGCCGATGCAGAATGAACTGAATATTTTCCCAAGCAGATCATCGGCGGTGAACTTGCCCGTAATCTCGTCCATGGCCAGCTGGGCACGGCGCAATGATTCGGCGGCCAACTCGCCGGCTCGGGTTTCGGTTAGCGCGATTAGAGCGGCGGCAATCTCCTCGCGTGCCTGCTGGAGCGCATCTAGATGACGACGGCGCGCAATAAACTGACCACCTTCGTTGGCTTGATAACCGACCAGATCTTTCAGGGTCTGGCGCAACTGATCCAGCCCCAGATTCTGTCGGGCACTGATGGCCAAAACCCGCTGTTCACGATCGATCCAGCCAGGTGAACGACCGGTCAAGTCGATCTTGTTGTAAAGTTGAATCAAAGGCTTGGGTGGCAACTTCTCCAATGTTGCCTTATCCGTGTCGGTTATACCCTTCTGGTCATCCACCATCAAGATAATCGCGTCAGCCTGTTCGATTTCGACCCAGGCACGACGGATACCCTCCTGCTCCACTGGATCATCAGACTCGCGCAAGCCAGCAGTATCGATCACATGTACCGGCAGACCATCGATCTGAATTTCGGCATGCAGCACATCGCGGGTGGTACCCGGAATGTCAGTGACGATTGCCCGCTCCTCGCCAGCTAGGCGGTTGAGCAGGCTAGATTTGCCGGTATTGGGCCGACCAACAATCGCCACACGCATCCCTTCGCGCAGCAGCACGCCCTGACTGGTACTGGCCAGTAGGCGGTCTATCTCGGCCAGTAGCTGGCGGCTCTTTGCATGCAGCCGTTCGTCGGCTAGAAAGTCGATTTCCTCCTCGGGAAAATCTAACGCTGACTCGATATACATCCGCAACTCGATCAGCGCCTGGGTGACCGAATCTACCTTTCTAGAAAACTCGCCACTCAGGGCACGCATAGCGGCCCGAGCAGCAGCCTGGCTGCTAGCATCGATTAGATCGACTACCGCCTCGGCCTGCGCCAGATCCAGCCGCCCGTTGAGAAATGCCCGCTCTGTAAATTCGCCGGGCCGCGCCAGCCTCGCACCTAGCTTCAAGGTGGTCCGAAGTACCGCATCCAGCACCACCGGCCCACCGTGTCCCTGCAACTCCAGCACATCCTCACCTGTATAAGAGTTTGGTCCCGGGAAATACAGCGCAATGCCGTCATCCAGCACCTCGCCGTGCTCATCAAAAAATCGCCCATAATGGGCATAACGTGCCTTGGGCAGCCGCCCCAGTATTTTCTCGGCAAGACTCGGCACTTTGTGACCTGAAATGCGCACAATGCCGATCCCACCGCGACCCGGTGCGGTGGCAATGGCGGCGATGGTGTCTTGTTGTCCCGACATGGAGGATTTCCTTGAGAAGAGATAGCTCAATTGTAGGTAGGATGCGTATACGGGCAACCGACGGGCGCAGCTGGCTCTTCCGACCATCAAAAAGGGCAGGTTTTTCCGAACCTGCCCTCTCCTGCATCAGCGCCGTTTTGACTTCAGGCTTTCTTGGCCTGCTTCTCGCGCTCGATCTTGCTAGTAATCAAGTACTGCTGACCAATCGATAGGATATTGTTGACCAACCAGTACAGCACCAAGCCCGCCGGGAAGAAGGCGAAGAAGATGGTGAACACCACCGGCAGCCAAGTGAAGATCTTTTGCTGAATAGGATCCATGGGAGCCGGGTTCAGTTTTTGTTGAACCCACATGGACAGACCCATCAATATAGGCAATACAAAGTAAGGATCTATCGCCGACAGATCTTTGATCCAGAAGATCCACTCAGCTTGACGCAACTCCACCGACTCAACCAGTACCCAATACAAGGCGATGAATACCGGAATTTGAATCAGAATCGGCAAGCAGCCACCCAGCGGATTGATTTTCTCCTTCTGGTACAGCTTCATCATTTCTTGCGACAGCTTTTGGCGATCCTCGGCATAACGCTCCTTGAGCGACTTCAGCTTTGGCGTCAAGGCGCGCATTTTGGCCATTGAGCGGTAACTTACCGCCGACGGCCACCAGAAGATCAGCTTGATGACCACCGTCACCATGACGATTGCCCAGCCCCAGTTGCCCACGAAATCGTAAAATACCTTGAGCAACCAAAAGATCGGCTTGGCAATAAAAGTCAGCATACCGAAGTCGACCGTCAGCTCTAAGCCCTGTGCTAACGGCTTGAGGTTTTCCTGAATTTTGGGGCCTAAATACAAAGTCGACTCGAAGCGATCGGTAGCGCCCGGTTCGATGACTTTCGACGGCGAGACCATGCCCAGCGTAAATAAAGTCGGCGTCGTACGGGTCGTCAACGAGTAAAAGTGGTTGATTTCCTCCGCATCCGGCACCCAGGCTGACAGGAAATAATGCTGGATCATCGCCACCCAGCCATTGCTCAGATCCAGCGCCAGCGGAGCCTTAGCCATTTCCTTAAAGCTGATCTTTTCATAGTTCAGCCGATCACCCGTGCCCGGGATATCACCGGCATACACACCACCTGTATAGGTGTAAACCAACCCCATGCCACCACCATGTTCGGTGCGCTGCAGCTGCCGGTACTGACTGCCGATCCAAGCTTTCTCAGAACGGTTTTCTACTTCGTGACTCACAGTCACCACATAGCTGCTAGCCTCAAGACGGAAGGTCTTAGTGACGCGAATGCCGTCTTCCTCCCAGACCATCGGAATCAGCAGTTCCTGCTGGCCCTCTTGCAGCACATACTCGGTGCTTTCCACGCGATACTGGGCATAGTGATCCGGTGCCGGGGCCTCTACCGCTTGCAGACCGGATTGGGCAACATAGCGTTGACCACGGCCATCCATTAACAATCTCACCGGTGTATCCGGTCGATCCAAAGCAATTGGATAATCAAGCAGATCGGCCTGCACGATCACGCCACCGCGCGGATCGATGCGTAGGTCCAGCACATCAGTGCGAACGGTGACCAAACCCGTCGTCGGCAATGTGCCCTCAGCTGGCGCTGCCTGCGGTAAATCGCCATTGATCGTCCCTGCGGTTGTCGGAATGTCACGCGGCCCAGCCATCGGCACATCAGCCGGGCGATCCAGCGTATCCACGGTCACATTTTCGGTAATGAGCTTACGCTGATCCTCTACCCAGGCCTGCCAGAGCAGCAACAGTACAAAGGAAAGCGAAATGATCAATATAAGGCGGCGGCTATCCATGGGAAGGCTGTTATTGTGGTGAAAATGATTTCAGACGAAGACCCGGCAGCAAACGATAAGCCTACCACCGTTGCATAGCACACTTATACCCGCGTATTTTCGGCCTTGTTTGCGCTTTGGTCGGCAGAAAAACGCTGCACAACACGATCGAGCATTTTATCTAGATTCTCTCGAAGCCTGTCATTGTCCAGCTTTTCGACTTCCGTGCGGGCCATCAGTACCAAATCAACCGGCGGCAGAAATTGAGCGCGCACACGAAAAACCTCGCGAGCGATCCGCTTAATTCGATTGCGCTCATGCGCGCGTCGAATCTGCTTTTTCGCTATGGCAAGGCCTAAGCGAGGTCGACCCAGTTCGTTAGGACGATACAAGAAGGTCAACCCTGACTGCCCGACACGCTGCCGGGCATCGAATACTTGCTTAAATTCATCCTGTGAACGCAGGCGCCGATCCCGTCCGAAACGGGCATCAACCACGTCTGCGTTCATCATGACGTCAGGCCGACAGGCGCTTGCGGCCTTTGGCGCGACGGGCATTGATAATCGCACGGCCAGCACGAGTAGCCATACGAGCACGGAAACCGTGGGTGCGTTTGCGGCGAATATTACTGGGCTGAAAAGTTCTTTTCATAACTAGATACTCGTAAATCCGGTCTATGAGTCATCAAGCATCAAAGGGCGAGTAATTACACGTGATTCAAGCAGTTATGTCAACTACTAAGACGACTTTTATCACTACAATACTCTGTGGATCAAGTGTGGAAAACTTCGCACCAAGGTGCGAGAGCATGCTAAAATCACTCGCCGTTGTGCACCTCCCGACAGGTCCTTCTCGGTTTATGTCACTCTGGAATAATTGCTTAAATCAGCTCGCTAGCGAACTAAGCGATCAACAGCTGAACACCTGGATCCGTCCTCTGCAGGCCGAAGAACATGACGGCTGCCTTAAATTGCTAGCACCAAACCGATTTGTACTTGACTGGATCCATCAAAATTTCCAAGCCAGAATCATTGAAATCGCGCGTCAGACCGCCAAAAATCCCGAGCTAACCGTGCAATTCGAGGTCGGCAGCGCTACTAAAACAGCAGCTAAGGCTCCACTGATGCCCGTTGCCAGAACAACCAGTCCCGCCGACTCGCGCATTGTGGCCGAACCTCTATCAACAACGGTCGCATCAAGCCGCAGTAATTCAAATCTAAATCCCAATTTCGTGTTCGACAACTTCGTCGAAGGCAAGTCAAACCAGCTTGCCCGCGCGGCATCGCGTCAGGTCGCCATGAATCCCGGCGCGAGCTATAACCCGTTATTTATCTATGGCGGCGTTGGTTTAGGGAAAACGCATCTGATGCACGCAATTGGCAACCATATCCTCGAACAGAATCCTGCTGCCAAGGTGATCTATCTGCACAGCGAACGTTATGTGCAGGAAATGGTCTCAGCCATTAAAAACAACACGATTGAGGGCTTTAAATCCTTCTACCGCTCAGTCAATACGCTACTGATCGACGATATCCAGTTCTTCGCCGGTAAGGACCGTAGTCAAGAAGAATTCTTCTATACTTTCAATGCTTTGCTGGAGCAAGACCAACAGATCATCATGTCCTGTGATCGCTACCCCAAGGAAATCGACGGGTTGGAGGAGCGTCTCAAGTCCCGTTTCGGTTGGGGCCTGACCGTGGCGGTGGAACCACCTGAATTGGAAACTCGTGTTGCTATCTTGCAAAAGAAAGCCGAACAGGCACACATCGACCTACCTAATGAAGTGGCTTTTTTCATCGCCAAACGCATCCGGACCAACATCCGTGAGCTTGAAGGCGCACTGCGTCGAGTCATAGCCACCGCTCAGTTCACCGGGCGCCCCATCACTATCGAATCCACCCGTGAAGCACTCAAGGATCTGATTGCAGCACAGGAAAAGCTGGTCACCATCGATAACATCCAGCGCACCGTGGCTGAGTATTTCAAGATTAAGGTAGCCGATCTGATTTCAGCTCGTCGTAACCGTTCGATTGCCCGTCCACGTCAAATTGCCATGTCTTTAGCCAAGGAACTTACCAACCATAGTCTGCCAGAAATCGGCGAAGCCTTCGGCGGTCGCGATCATACTACGGTCATTCATGCTTGCCGAAAGGTCACTGAACTACGCAACAGCGACAGTCGATTTAACGATGACTACACTAATCTGCTACGCACGCTCAATGCCTAAGCCTGCAATGTGGACAAATCAGTGCATAGAGTCTCGAACAACTTGTGGATAAGATGTGAACAACCACAAAGCAATTATTTTATCCACAATTATTCACAAGCTATCCACAAGAAATAAAGATCTTATAAAACAGATCAAAAAACTTATAAGTGTATGAAAAACATGGTGAAAACATACTTATGCACCGAAATTCTCCCCAGTAAACATCATAAACATCAACAGAACTAAAAACTTTTTACTTATTAAGGATCGGCTTCCAAATGAAAATCTCACTGCCAAGACAAAACCTGCAAACCAGCCTCCAGAGCGTTCTCGGTAGCGTGGAAAACAAGCAAACCATGCAGATTCTCAGCAACGTGATGCTCGATGCCCGCGAGGGACAACTGACCATTACCGGTACCGATCTCGAACTCGAGCTGGTAAGCACCGTGGATGCTGATTGCCATACGGAAGGTCGTACCACTGTCAATGCTCGCAAGTTAAATGACATCATTCGCAGCGCACCATTAAACAGCATCGTCCACCTAACACTGGACAATGAATGGCTAACCATCGACATTGAACGTAGTCATTTCAAACTGGCCACCTTGAATGCCAATGACTTTCCTACCGCACCGGAACCTGCTGTCGATGCGATGAAGTATGCTTTACCGGAATCGATCCTTCGTCGCATGATCGACAACACCGCCATGTCAATGGCTCAGCAAGATGTCCGTTATTACCTCAACGGCATGCTGATTGAAATAACTGGCGACGCGCTGCGTTGTGTCACCACAGATGGCCACCGGATGGCCTTCAGTGAATTTGCTTTGTCACTTGATGTACCACAGACTTTACAATTCATCGTACCTCGCAAGGCTGTATTGGAACTGGCACGACTGCTTAACGAAAATAACAACAGCGAGATCGAAATCAGCCTGGATTCACACCAGTTACAAATCCACTTAGATGGTCTGCGCTTCACCACGAAACTGATCGACGGCCGTTATCCCGATTACCAACGAGTGATCCCCAAACAATACGATATGCTTGCATCACTGGATCGTCAGACACTTAAGTCGGCACTAAGTCGAGCGGCCGTGCTATCACAGGACAAGTTCCCAGGCGCTCGCTTCAGTTTCAACAAGGATTATCTGAGGATCGAGACACACAACAATGATCAAGAATCTTCAGTCGAGGAATTGCCCATCGAGTTTGATGGGGAGCCTTTTACGATTGGCTTTAATATCAAATACTTAAGTGATATTATCAGCGTAATCCGCAACGAAACCGTTTTAATCGAGTTACGTGATGCAGAAAGCAGCGCTTTGATTCGTCCGGAAACCGACGACATCACCAAGGATCGTTATATCCTGATGCCGATGAAGCTCTGACCCGCGATCCTGTGCAGCGCGATCACCGTTTCTATCTGAGCCGCCTCACTATTGAGGCGGTTCGCAACTTGCAGACAAACACGTTCGAACTCCATCCAGGCCTGAACGGATTTGTTGGCGAAAACGGTGCAGGCAAGACCAGCATATTGGAAGCCGTGCATCTGCTCGGTGCTGGACGCTCGTTTCGCTCTCATAGCAGCCAGGACTACATTCGTCACAGTGAAAATTGCGCCCTGATAAGCGCCAGACTGGTCAGTGATGCGCAAATCCAGCAACTTGGAATGCAGCGCTGTCGCCAGAAAATGCTTCTCAAGCACAATGGCGAACAAATCGAACGGCTCAGTGATTTTATTCGCTTGCTACCGGTGCTTACGCTGCATCCAGGCAGTGATGCGTTAATTAGCGGTAGCCCTGAACACCGTCGACGATTCATCGATCGCGGCGTCTTTCATGCAATCCCTGCTTTTGGTCGCTGGTTCGGACGTTACCAACGCCTGCTTAAACAGCGCAATGCCGCACTCAAACAAGGCCACGATGAACGATTATGGGAAAGTGGCTTGATTGAAGCCGCTGAACATATTGAAAGCATGCGGCGAGAGTTTATTGATAAATTGCAGGAAATCGTTGCAAAACAGGCTCAAATAATGGGTAACTCCCCCAAAGTTGAATTGCACTACCAGCCAGGCTACCGGCAGGAGATGTGTTTTGCAGATGCACTAGATCATTCCCGTCAACGTGATCGGGATTTGGGTAGCACTCAGGTCGGACCACATCGTGCCAATCTTGTCATTCGCTACAACGGCCATAACGCAGACAGCACGGCATCACGTGGACAGATCAAAACACTCGTATCACTGCTTACACTGGGTACTCTGGTGCTCTGGCGTGAAACCTATAGCCGAATGGCTGTAGTGCTATTCGACGACCTACCCTCAGAATTGGATCGGGACCATTTCGACTACCTAATTCACTGGCTGAAAAACAGCGGTCATCAGGCCCTGATTACCGCCGTGGAACCAGCTGCGCTGGCTTCGGACATGGACCGCTTGTTCTCCGTGCAACAGGGGGTTGTTCGAGAGCTGTTATAATCAACTCGTTATGATGAGCCAATTGCAGGTTTCTGCGATACAACTCATTGAAAAAAGGTGGTGTTTAAAAATATTGTGGGATGACCACAGCGACCAGG
>Ga0209836_100006_pt1 | contig 68899 bp, 62 predicted proteins | sample ElbSprsedimmetaG_FD_184147 | JGI IMG/M metagenome (GOLD analysis project Ga0209836, IMG submission 184147) | Hot spring sediment bacterial and archeal communities from California, USA to study Microbial Dark Matter (Phase II) - Elbow Spring... ... | reverse complement strand
GTGCCTTTCCCGGCGATGCGTTCGAACGGAAGCACGCGGTGTGAAGGCCAGGTGCGAGGCGGTCGGGGAGCTTCACGCGAAACGTGGCAAGCGGCGGTTGGGTAGACGTGAGGGAGACGTCGGTAAAGGGGAGAACCTGTTTGTCATCGAGGACGAACGTAAATCCGGTGAGGTCGACCGTATCTCCGCCCACCCGTTCCGGAGGCAGGCGGTAGAGGATCTCTACCATCGTCCCCGGACGAACCACGTCGTATTGGTAGGGGCGTACTTCTACGACGCCGCTCTTCCCGGAAAGCCCTCTCTCCTCAGAGGGCGGAGAACCATAACGCGACTCCGTGCGCGCTCCGGCGTGCCGCGCGACCGACTCTTCCGAGGAAAAAAGTGTGGAATACACGAGGTACGCAAGCCCTACGAAAAGCGCGACGAGGAGCAAAACTTCCAAAGTCTTTATCGCGAGTTTCATCCTTGACCTCTCTTCCTTGACCTCTCTTCCTTGATCTCACTGCTGCGCTCGCTTCGTTCTATACTGTACCACAACGTACTTCCATTTCCACTCCTCTTTGCGCCCTGGGCCATACCGATCTAGCGCCCCCAAAACATACCAGCGCCGATTCAAAATGGACCTGCGAATCGGCGCCGGGTGTGCGACGAGGGCTTCAAGAACACGATCCGATTTGAAAGAAAAGCATAACTCAAAGAAATTGATATGCGACTACATGAAATCTCCGTCACACCCGATGGATGGTTAACGCCATAAACGGTGTCGCCGCTCCATGGCGCCAACGATGAAGATACCGGCGATAAGCAACGCGAAGATGTAAGGCGACGTGATCCCGTAGTACCTCTAAATTAGCGCGATCACGATGAACGGTACGTAGAGTAAGTAAGAAGGAAACGAAGAGTCTCTTCATGAGGTCCGATCTCTCCCCATGCATGCTCTCGGGCAGAAGAAGTGTCATGTCGCACGAGCGTTCGAATATCGACGACGCGGTCCATCCGAAGGGCCTCCGGCGGTCGGTGCGCGACGAGCACCCACGCGCCCGGGCTCGCCTCGATGAAGGAAATGAGCGCCTCGATGCTTTCCTGATCGAGCGCATTGAACGGCTCATCCAGAAGCTAAAGCGAGGCGCGGCGCGCGAGGATGAGGGCTAGAAAGAGCTTCCGACGCATGCCGCGAGAGTACCGTTCCACCGGCTTTGTGATTTCGTTCAGCCCGAATCGCCGGAGCAGAACCAGCACATCGTTTCGGTACGTCGGCTGAACCGTCCAGAGCGCCCGGAACACCTCGATATGCTCCTCGGCCGTAAGCTCCTCGAAAAGATAATCTTCATCCGGCGCGTAAGCGATCTCAGGACGAATCTCCTGCAGACGTACCGGCTTCCCTGCCCAAAATGCCTGATAGCGAGGGCGATAGGACTCAAGCAGACCAGCCAGAAGATTCAAAAGCGGCGTCTTGCCGGACCCGTTCGGCCCAACGAGAAGAACTTTTTCTCCCTGTGCGACCTCAAAGTTCAGACCCTCAAAAAGCGGCGGACTTCCGTCGGTCGTGTAAGAAAAGACAAGATCCCGAAGGACAAGCAAATGACGCTGTCCTGACATGCCTTCCCTCACCCCCGAGAAGAAACATACGCTTTCACGAACGCCGCCACGGTGAGAAGGATCGCCCCGGGCAAAAGAGCCAACGACTTCCTGAAGCCAGGTTCTAAGACGCTCGCCGGAAAGCCTTCCCTCTCGCCGAACGGATCGGATCACGCGCAATCCGGTAAAGGAAGCAGCAGCAATAAGGCTTACACCCGTGATCTCCAAAAAGACGGAAAGCGACGTCCCGGTCGCCGAAAGCCAGAAGGGAAGCGACGCCCTCTTCTCCCTTTCCGGGTGTACCCCAAAAGCCTCCCCCCGGAACCGGAACGTCAAAAACAGCGTCCAGATCCCGAAGAAGGCCAAGCCGTAAACGAGCCACCCCGCGCCCCGAACAAGCCCGAACATCGCGACGATCAGGCTTCCGAAGATCGAAGCATAGACGAGCACCCTTTGCGGATAGTCAACGACGAAATGAAACATCAGATCTTCTATGCGCTCTTCCTCCGGTGGACGGAGGCGAAACGCTTTCAAATGAAAGGCCAGCAAAAACTTCCGATACGGAATGGACGCGGCCCAAAACATGGCGCCCTTGAGAAAAGCGCGAAAGACGAACGCGGCAACGACTCCGAGGATCACCGCACGAACCCCGAGAAAATGAATGCCACCGTTCCCAGAATCACGAGCGGCACTCCGGCGATGCTCCGCACGAGGCATGAGAGAAGTTCCACCTTGCTCCGCAAAAAAGTCTCCGGCCGCTCCACGCCGAGCAGATGATAAAGTGGAAGCCGGCGAACGGTCCTCGAACGAACGCTACTTCATCCTCTTTCTGACTCCCTGGTGCAAAGACGACGCCTTTCAGGTTCTCTTTGAACACCACGCCGGGAATATCCGGCCTGTACGGTATACCGCCGTGCACACGTTTCCGAAAATCTCTCTCCCCGAAGGTACACGACCCGAGGACTTCATCCAACCCCGAACTGACATACTCGCCGCGCTCGACCTGGCGGATCCTTCTAGGACCTGTGCGTCACAAAGAGACGTATACGTGAAATACGCCCGGGCCGGGATCCCTCCGAGCCCGGGCGCGTTCATGCGCGTCTTCTTCCGTCGACCGCCGACATCGCGGTTGCGGAGGGTACGTCCTGCGGTTGCGTTTCACGTTTGATCTCGTCACCTCGGACTGAACCCCCTCCTCGCTCCGACGGAAAAGGTCGTTCAGCCTCCAACGGAACGACGACCGGAATGCCGGAGACATGCGTGACGACGACGGGAACGCCGTAGACGGCGCGGATCACCTCCGGCGCCATGACCTCCGGCCCGCCCGCGGCGTAGACCTTGCGGTCTTTGAGAAAGAGGAATTTGTCGGCAAAGCGCAGGGCCAGATTGAGGTCGTGGAGGACGACGATCCCCGCGATCTTTCGCTCTTTGACGAGGTCGCGCATGATCGAGAGAACTTCGAGCTGGTTGCGAAGGTCGAGGTTGTTCGTCGGCTCATCGAAGAGGAGCACCTCGGGTTCCTGGGCGAGGGCGCGGGCGATGACGACTTTTTGGAGCTCTCCGCCGGACAACTCTGTGAGGTAGCGCAAGGCGTAGTCCTCGAGATGCATGCGCCTTAAGACGTCCTCTACGATTCGGATGTCGCGCTCGGTAACGTCCCACTTGATGTAGGGCATCCGGCCCAAGAGTACCGCGTCGAACACGGTAAAACGCGCGCTCTCGTTGCGTTGGGAGACGTACGCGACCTTCTGGGCGATTTCTAAGCGCGTGAGTGAACGCACGTCCTTCCCGTCTACGAACGCCGTACCCCGCAGCGGACGAAGGATCTTGTTGATGAGCTTGATGAGGGTGGACTTGCCCGCCCCATTGTTCCCGAGCACGGCGAGAACTTCCCCGCGATTCAAAGAAAAGGAAACGCCGTCGAGGACCAGAACACTCCGATAGCGAAAGGCCACGTCGTCGACGCGGAGAATCATCGTTGATACCCCCTCGCGAGCACGTAAAGGAACATGGGTGCTCCAAGGGCCGAGGTGACGATCCCCACGGGGAGGATCACGGGGGAGATGATCAAGCGAGCGACGGTGTCCGACGCGAGGAGGATGAAGCCGCCGAATACGGTGGAGGCGGGAATGAGATAGCGGTGGTCGCCGCCGATGAGCCGTCGCATGATGTGCGGACTGATGAGGCCGATGAAGCCGATGATTCCCAGGAAGGCCACGATCACCGCGGCGACGAGGGCGGTCACAAACATCCCCGAAAGCCGAACGCGTTCCACGTCGACGCCGAGGCCCTTCGCCGTCTCTTCGCCGCTGTCCAGGGCGTTGTAGTCCCAACGATTGTAGAAGAAGTACAGCGTGGCGGCGAGGACGACGACTGTCATGATCCCGAGATCTCGCCACGTGGCGCGCCCGATGTCGCCGAAGGTCCAAAAGACGATGGAAGCTACGGTCACGTCGTCGGCGAAGTACTGGATGAGCATCGTACCCGCCTGAAAGAGGCTGCTCAGCGCGACTCCGGAAAGGACGAGGGCCTCCGGCGTGGCGCGAAACATCTTGGCGAAAAAGATCACGACGAGTGTCGTGATCAAGGCGCCGACAAAGGCGAAGATCACGACGACGTAAGGGTTGTTGATGAAGACGTGCCCTATGTTCCGGGCGCCGCCCGCGCCGAGGAAGAAGATCGCTACCGCCGCTCCAAAGGCGGCCCCTTGGGTGATCCCGAGGGTAAACGGCGAGGCGAGGGGATTGCGGAGGACGCTTTGGGCGACGGCACCGGCAACGGAAAGCCCCATCCCAGCCACCACTGCCGCGAGGACGCGCGGAAGGCGGATGTTCCAAATGATCACGTTCATCCGTGCGTCTCCCTCACCCAAGAGCGTGCGCACGACATCGGCGACGCTCAGGTTGGCAGACCCCGCGACGATCGCGTAGAGCATGAGGATTCCCGTGCCGAGAAGCGTCGCGAAGATCACCGTCCACTTCGCCCGAATGTACCCCTGGTACCTGCGGCCAACGCTCAAAGTTTGCGTGACCATCCCCCGGTTCCTCCTCTTGGGATCCCTAGTTTGCCCCCTCCCAACGCACCTCGAGCGATGGAAAGGGGAGCCCTACCTCCTGCTCCCCTATGGCGACTGTCGGGTGAACCCGCAACTTCCGAGACTAAAAGTCACTTCTCGAGCTCGATCTTCTGCCCTCCGGGCTTCGAAAGGTCGAGGGGTGTCTTCGCTTTGCCGTAGGCCTTTTCCAGTTCCGCGGGAATCTTTTTGCCGGCATCGCCGAAGAACGCCGCATAGATTTCCTCGCCTTTCCTCGTCAGATCGACGTCTTGGAACTTGTCGGGGTAGAGCACCTTGCCGACGATGTACGCGTCCCACAGGGCGGTTTCGACGTTCGTGTTGTAGAAGTTGAAGGGGTAAATCCCGTATACCTTTTTATCCTTTACGGCCTTGAGGTTCTCGTAGAACTGCTTATCTTTCTGATAGTCGTCCGTTACGAGCTTTAGGTTGCCGAGGTCCAAGAAGATGATGTCGGGGTTCCACTCGACGATCTTTTCCCGATCGAGGTCAGGTATCACGTCTTTGTCCAGGGACGCGGTAACGTTTTTCGCGTGCGTGAGGACAAAGGGCGGGAAGTTCTTCTGCGTGCTCGTGATCCCGTGAGCGCCCTTAAATCCGAGGGCGCCTACGTACACGGAAGGCTTTTGCGCGTCGGGGATGTTTTTCGTCCGCTCCTTGAGGTCCGCTGTGGTTTTTTCGATGAAATCTACCACTTCCTGCGCCCGCTTTTCCTTTCCGAGCGCCTTCCCGATGTTTTGGATCGACGTAAAGAGCGGTTTGTCCATTGTCCCCAAGGGACCGTACGACAAGACGATTACGGGAGCCCCCGTCTTGGCCTGTAGGTCGTCGGCTCCCTTGGCATCCGCCGGCTGAACGGCAAAGATCACGTCCGGTTTGACCTCGACGATCTTTTCCACGTTGGGAGGCGTATCCGGCCCGCCCTGCCCGATCACCGGGAGGGATTGGATTTTGTCTTTAAACGGATACCCATAGGTTTTACCGGGATTTTCTCCCTTTTCGATCTGCTCCACGCCCACCACGCTCTCCATGCCTCCGACGTACGTGACGAGGCGCAGGGCGCCCGGACCGATGGCCACGACACGCTTTGCCGATGCCGACAAGGTGACCGTGCGGCCGGCAGCATCAGTGATCTGAATCTCGCCTTCCGCCTTGCTCGCAGAAGGAGTTTCCGTCGCCGGCGTTTCCGACGGAGCGGAGGTCTCCGGCTTTCCGCCGCATGCGGCGAGCGTCCCAACGAGGGCAAGCGAAAGCACCAGTATGACAAAAAGGCGGAAACAGCGATGCCTTTTTGCCATGAAAACCCCATCCTCGTATGTCGATCTTGACACCACTTACAATCATCATAGCAATACGCCCCTAGCCTGTCAACGCTTTTCTGGAAACGCTTTCTAGAAAGTTTTGCGTATGGTGAACAATTTCACAATTACGGGGGATCGTGGTCCCTTGCGGCAAACAGGGCTCTGCAAAAGGATGCGAGAGAAAAAGGTACACCTCATGGGTGCACCCGCCCGACGCGAAAAAAATCCCCGCATGTGATACAATGTAAATTATGAGGCGAGAAGTAAGGCAAGGAGGACAAAGCAGCTTCGAATAACCATCCTGTTCTTAACTGCAACTTACTGTTTTGATACTATGAAGATATGAAACTTCTATCCATACGCGAAGCGGCGAAAAGGCTCGGCGTGCACCCCAACCGTCTCCGGGAGTGGGAGAAAAAAGGGCTCATTCACCCGATTCGGCTTCCGAGCGGCCACAGGAGGTATCCGGCGGTTGCAGTGCGCTCCCCGTGCAGACGAGACCGGGGGACGGGGAAGGACGACCTTCCCGTGAGCACACCGGGTGGGACGCCCGGGCCCAGACCCCGATTCCCGAGAGGAGGTGAACGCCTGGTTCGGCGGGGTCCCTGCCTGAAATGAAATTCAGGTAGGTTTTACGAACCAGGGAGCATCTATGGATCTCGGTCTCGCAGGGAAAACTGCCCTCGTCGTAGGAGGAACCAAGGGGATCGGACTGGCGATCGCCCGGAGTCTTGTGGAGGAAGGTGCGCGCGTGGCGGTTGCGGGGAGAAGTTCCCCGACGGACGGAGAGCCAGTCTGGGCGACCTCCTTCCGCGCAGACCTCGCGACGGAAGAAGCACGGGAAAGCTTCGTTCGCGCCGTTTCAAAAGAGCTGGGGGACGTAGACGTTCTCGTGATCACCCTGGGCGGAAGCTTGGGCACGGGAGAATTTCGCGCCGCGAAGCTCGAAGATTTCCGCCGCGTCATGGAGCTTAACTTTTTCGCCCCCCTACACCTCACGAAACTCTTTCTCCCGAGCCTCGAGCGGAGAAAGGGAGTGGTCCTATACGTCGGCTCTATTTGGGGGCTCGAGGCCGGCGGCAAACCGGCGTACAACGCAGCTAAGGCGGCACTCGCAAGCCTTACGAAAATGGCCGGGCGAGAACTCCTTCCGTTGGGAGTTCGTGTCGTGGGAATCGCCCCGGGATCCATCCTCCACCCAACAAGTAGCTGGAAGCGCATGGAAGAAAACGACCCTCAGGGGTTTGCCGCTTTCGTGCGCGCCAACCTTCCGGCGGGGCGTCTGGGCACAGCCGAAGAAGTTGCCGCCGTAGCCGTGTTTCTCGTTTCCCCACGCGCGTCCTGGGTTGCGGCGACTACCGTCGTCGTCGACGGCGGACAATCCCTTCGGTTTTAGGCGAAGTCCCCTGCCTTTGGGAGGAAGAGTCCTCCCTTGGTTTTAGTAAGAAAGGCGCGCTCGGCCACAGCGAGGCGGAGGCGCGCCTTTTTTCGTCCGCGCATTCGGAAAACGGGGCATTGGACGGAGTTTCGCCGCATCCATACGGAATACCTTACAGGGAGAATGCGACGTGTCGCCCCGGAGGGAAGAGCGGGCAAGGGGGAAAACGAATGTCCTCGCGGGATCGACGTGTCCAATTGGCAGGGAACGATCGACTGGCGGCGCGTCGCCGCCCAAGGACTGAGCTTCGCCTACGTAAAGGCTACGGAAGGAACGACGTTTCGCGACCCTTACTTCGCGGAAAACGCCTCGGGGGCCGAGGGCACCGCACGAGAAAACCCCTTCGCCGGCCAAACCCTCCTCCCTCCCGAGTTCGGAGGGAAACGACACCTTCGCCTTCCGACTCCTCGCGGCGGTTCGGAAAATCTTGCTCTTTCTTTTCTCTCGAGTCGTTTCTTCCGTTTTCCGAAGAACGCCGAACCCGCGCGGGGATACGGACGTGCAAAAAGAGTAAGGAGGGAGCGCCGTGCGTATCGTCCTCGATCCCGGTCACGGAGGAGCAGATCCCGGAGCTATGGGGCATGGACTCGTCGAAAAGGAACTCACCCTCGTCCTCGCCCGCCTCGTCCGCGAGGCACTCCTGCAGTACGAAGGCGTAGAGGTACTCCTCACGCGCGAAAGCGACGTCACTGTTTCCTTAACCGAACGCGCGCGAATAGCCAATGAGGCTGGAGCGGACATCTTTCTCTCGCTCCATGTCAACGCCTTTTCAGATCCCCGTCCCCGTGGGTTCGAAAGCCACATCCATTCGAGTCTTGCGGACACGAGCCGAACGGCGCAGATCCGCGCCGCGATTCACCAAAGGACGGCAGAGGTATTCCTGCGCTTCGGTTCTCTCGACCGAGGGCCGAAAAAGGCAGACTTCACCGTTCTGCGAAAGACGCGTATGCCGGCTGTGCTTACGGAAAACGGGTTTCTCACGAATCCCGAAGACGCCCGACTGCTCAAAGACGACCGCTTCCTCCGCGCGGTGGCTGAGGCGCATGCGCGGGGAGTCGCAGAGGCCTTCAAGCTGACCTCGCAAACTGCGGTTCCTTCACCCTTTCCCAATCTGCCTTTAGTGCAGACGCGGCCCAACAAGCTCAACATCGTCCAGATCGGCGCCTTCCGCGAGCGCGCGAACGCCGAAAGGCTTGCTGCGCGCGCACGCGCCTGCGGATTTGAGGCGATCGTCAAAGAAATCGTTAGGTAGCGGGTAAGGCGCCTGCCTCCGGCTACCCGCGGGAATAGAGAAGCCGGCCCTCCCGCCACACGGCGACGACGCGCAAGGAGCGGTCGAGGAGCACGAGGTCCGCGTCGTACCCCGGCGCGATACGCCCCTTCGTCTTAAGACCGAGGATTTCCGCGGGCGTCGTGCTGGCCATGCGCACGGCGTCCGGAAGGGGGATTTTGGCTCCGAAGACGAGGCGACGCAGACCCGCCTCCATCGTCCCCGTGCTCCCTGCGAGCTTGTGTGTTCCGGCCGCGTACGCCCTGCCGCGCCGTACCTCGACCTCCGTTTCCCCAAGGCGGTATCGCCCGTCGGAAAGGCCGGCGGCGGAAATCGCGTCGGTCACGAGCGCCAGCCGGCGGGCCCCTTTGAGGCGATGGGCAATGCGGACGGCCGCAACGTGCAGGTGTGCGCCGTCAGCGATGACCTCCGCCGTAAGGCGAGGACAGAGCAGGGCAGCCCCCACGGGCCCGGGGCGGCGGTGGTGCATGGGAGGCATGCCGTTGAAGAGGTGGGTAACGTGCGCAAGGCCGGCCCGCACCGCCCGGCGGAGCACGCGGTATGGTGCAGCCGTGTGTCCCGCCGCGGGGATGACCCCTCTCGCCCGAAGGGCTGCGAGGAACGGCAGGGCTCCGGGAAGCTCGGGGGCTAACGTGACGATGCGGATCGCCCCGCCGGAGATTTCGTTCCAGCGCTCCCAAAGGGCGAGGTCAGGGAGGCGGAGCGCTTTGGGGGGGTGTGCTCCCGCGTAGGCGGGGGCGAGAAAGGGACCTTCGAGGTGAATTCCCAAGATCCGAGCGCCGTCGTCGGGCGGAGAGGACATGTTCTCCCGCAAGGTGTGGAGGGCAGCTTCGAGTTCTCGAGGTGCGTGGCTCACGGTGGTGGCCAAAAGGGACGTCGTTCCGTGGCGGGCGTGAAAGCGGAGGCTCTCACGATGCCCTTCGGGGTCGGGGGAGGAAAAATCACCGCCCCCTCCCCCATGCACGTGAAGGTCGACAAATCCCGGCACGAGATACGCGCCATCGCGTAGAACATACCGGACGGGCGCCATATCCTTTCCGGGAGACCCCGGTGTGCCCTCACCTTCTCTCCCGTCGCTCCCGCGAAACGTGCCGCCGGATACCTTTACGATCTTCCCGTCGCGAACGCACACGGAAGCCCTGTCCGGCAACGGATCTGGAGCGAGCACCTTTACGCCGTCGATGCAGAAATCGGCTAGTTCTTGAGGCGTACGTGAAACTCCCACCCTTCTCCCACCGCCCCATACAGATCTACGGGATGACCTTCCTGATCGACAATTTCCGCCTTTCCATCGCGTACGAGGCGGTAGAGGCGCGGATCGTACGCAAGGATCGCGTGGCGCACCTGCGCATCGAAGCTCACGATCACCGGCGAACCGTTTACGTAGACGGTGACCGGCCCTCGTCCCACCTCCGGTTCCCCCTTTGCAGAAGCCCGAATTTCCTCCCCGTACGCGTTCTCAGAATTCCGGCCCCATGATACCCGAAGGCCCCATGGGAAAAAAAGAGGTCCGGAACTTCGCGGCAAAAAAAAGAACTTGAGTTCTCCGACCATTGCGGGTAGAATGAACCACAACCCCATTTGGATCTTTGATGCATCCGATCCCGTCTTCCTCGGGCGCGCGGGAGCTCGCCAAGGCGAGCTGAGAGGGCGGCTTAGGCCGCCGACCGCCGGAACCTGATCAGGGTAGTACCTGCGTAGGGAGCGCCTGGATCGACGGGGCGGAGGCGGCTTTGCGGAGGGAAATTCTGGGGCCTTTGCCCCTTGAGGAAGAATTTCCCTCGAAGTCCGCCTCCCTCGTCGAACCGAGGGCCGCCTGCGCGCAGGCGGCCCTTTCCCTTTCCCGAGAGGGGCTCCGCCCGACCTCTCCGCCTCCAAAAGCCGGCGGTACGTCACGCGCAACGCGTCCGGGGAGGCCCGCAGAAAACGCCGGAATGCGGTCAAGACGTGAAACCTCCCAAGGAGGGAACACCATGGCGAACGCCAAGCCCAACCTCGCCGTGCGCAACTACGCGGGGATCTTCCCCAACAGCCGCAAAGTCTACCTGCGCGGGTCGCGACCCGACGTACGGGTTCCCTTTCGCGAGATCCTCCTCACCCGCGACGGGAAGCACCTCGCCGTCACCCCTCCAGAACATCCGGACGATCCGTACGCTCCCTGGGGCGACGGAGAAGGAGAAACTTCCCTCCTCGTGTACGACACGAGCGGACCGTACACAGACCCCGGGGCGGACATCGACCCGTACCGCGGACTTAAGCCGCTGCGCACGCCGTGGGTTCTCGAACGCGGGGACGTGGATTGGGCACGGGGGCGGACGGGCCGTACCGTGCTCCGCGCCAAAGGCGACCGGGCCGTGACGCAGCTCAGCTACGCCAAGCGGGGGATCGTAACCCCGGAGATGGAATTTGCAGCCATCCGCGAAGGCGTGGATCCGGAAGTCGTACGGGAGGAAATCGCACGCGGCCGGGCCATCCTCCCCGCCAACGTAAACCACGAAGCCCTCGAACCCATGGTCATTGGAAAGAAGTTCCACGTCAAGATCAACGCGAACATCGGTACCTCCGCCCTCTCCTCTTCTGTCGAAGAAGAGGTCGAAAAGATGGTTTGGGCGATCCTCTGGGGGGCGGACACGGTGATGGACCTCTCCACGGGACCGCGGATCTACGAGACGCGGGAGTGGATCTTGCGCAACGCGCCCGTACCTGTGGGAACCGTGCCCGTGTACGAAGCTTTGGAACGCGTGGGCGGCCGTCCGGAAGACCTCACCTGGGAAGTGTACCGCGATACCCTCATCGACCACGCCGAACAAGGTGTGGACTACGTGACGATCCACGCGGGACTTCGCCTCGCCTACGTGCCGCTCACGGCGGAACGTGTAACGGGCATCGTCTCGCGCGGCGGATCGATCCTCGCGGCGTGGATGCTCGCCACGCACGAGGAGAACTTCCTGTACACGCACTTCGACGAAATCCTTGAGATCTGCCGCGCTTACGACTGCGCCATTTCCCTCGGCGACGGTCTGCGCCCCGGTTCGATTGCCGACGCCAACGACGCCGCCCAATTCGCGGAACTTCGTACCCTCGGAGAACTCGCCGCCCGTGCCTACGAAGCGGACGTGCAGGTGATGATCGAAGGACCCGGGCACATCCCCATGCACCTCATTCGAGAAAACGTGGCCCTCGAAGAAGAATGGTGCCGCGAGGCGCCCTTCTACACCTTGGGACCAATCGTGACGGACGTCGCACCGGGGTACGACCACATCACCTCCGCCATCGGAGCGGCGATGATCGCCCTTTCCGGGGCCGCCATGCTCTGCTATGTCACGCCCAAGGAGCACCTCGGCCTTCCTGACCGGGACGACGTGAAGGAAGGCGTGATCGCCTACAAGATCGCCGCCCACGCCGCGGACGTCGCCAAAGGCCACCCGCGCGCCAAGCGGCGGGACGACGCGCTTTCGCGGGCGCGCTTCGCCTTCCGCTGGGAAGATCAGTTCAACCTCGGCCTCGACCCCGAACGCGCGCGCGCCTACTACGACGCCTCCATGCCAGAGGAACAACTCGCGCGCACGACGCACTTTTGCTCCATGTGCGGGCCGAAGTTCTGCAGCATGCGCATCAGTACGGACCTCCTCGCCTATGCGCGGGAAAAAGGTCTATCCGTAGAGGCCGCGCGAGAAGCGGGGATGCGGGAGATGAGCGAACGCTTCCGCGCCGCGGGAGGCGACGTGTACGTGTGAGGGAGAAGGCCTTCCCGCCGTAGGCCGTACCCCGATACGTCAAGGGGGGGCACCCACACGAGGTGCCCCCCTTGTCTTTCTTCTCCACGAGGAAGCCCGCACGGAACGAGACGACGGCGCGGGGTCGCGCCCCCTCACCCCTCCAATTGGAGGAGCTTCTGCACGATCCGCCTGAGCCGGGCGTCGATCGCCCGAACGCGCATCTCGTCCCCGGCATACCGGAGGCGGGCGTCCAAGAGGTGGTCGATCGCCTCGCGGAATTGTGCAATGCGCCGAAAGACATCGGGGTCGACGACGACGATCTCGCTCGACGCGCCTCGCAGGGCCGAATTCCGCTCACGCATCGTCATGCGGGAGACCCCACCCTCGGGCATGGCGGTCGCCGGCCCGTGCAGGGAACCCCCTTCGCTCCTCCCCCTCGCACGAAAGATGACCTCTGCCCCTTCCGCGACTTCCGTCGGCTCCCAACGAAGGTCGGTGTGCATAGGTACTTTTTCGATGTACTCCACGCGACCTGCGTCGTAGCGGTAGACCACGGCAAATCCCTGGAAATACCGGATCATGAGGCAAGAACCGCGATGCCGGAGGACGGCGGAGCGCAAGGCTTCCGCCGCGCTGCGGTCGGTGAGATACCCTTCTCCCCGGAGGCGGAACTTTGTTGGAAACGTTTCTATGTGCAGGACAATTCGGTTGACACGAGCGTCGCAGTGAATTTCCACATCCCCGTTGTCCAGGACGCGCGCCCGCGCGCGCAACCTATCGCGTAGGTGGTAGAGAAGTTTCTCGCCGTCCTCCCGCGAAACCCAAACGTCCAACGCGCGGAACTCGGAGGCGATGCGGCGACTGCCCATCCTCTCTCCTCGCCATCTTGGAAATTGGGGAGAGTTACCCTACCGTAAGTATACCGGATGGGAAGCGGCCTTGCCAAGAAGAAAGAGAAGCTATGCTCAGGACTCATCCTCGTCCTCCGCCTCCAGCCAGTTGTACTGGACGAGCCGCGGAACTTCGCGCACCTCGGTTCTCCTCGTGTCGGAAGACGGTACGCCGCGCGCACGCGCGGAAGCGGGCGGCCGCAACAAAAACCGATCGACTTCGCGAAGCGAGCGGACGCCACCCGCCATCGCCTCCTCCGCAGCACGGAGGATCTCGGCGTCTTCACGACCTTCCTCTCGCCAGGTGGCGAGGAGGTCGATTTCCGTGACGGAGAGGGGACGTCCGAGTAGGGTTTCGAGGCGGTCGATGAGGGAGGCCGGATGAACTTCGCCCGCCAGGGACGTCGCGAGGCGAAGGTAGAGGGGGTGAAGGGAGTACCCTTCGAAGAGTGCGCCCTCCTCCTCGTGGCGTTCGATGGCGAGAAACCCTCGGTCTACGAGGGAGCGGAGCCGTTCGGCGATGGTCCGCTCGGCCATGGTCGTCACGGAGGCCAATACCCGTGGCGAGGGAAGGGGGTCTCCCTCGTGGCGGAAGACGAGGAGGTGGAGGAGGAGCACCACGTCTTCTTCGTCCAGGCCGAGTTTGGCGTAATGGCGAAAGAGGGCGACGGGGACGCTCACGGCGCCTTCCTCGAGGACGCGTGCGAGGAGGGGAAGTACCTCTTTGTCCACAGTTTCACCCTCCCCTCTCGAGAGTCAGAGTCTCGCGGGAAATTGCTACGCCGATGTCACCCTGCGGCGGGCGAAGGCTGCAAGGCGCGTAATCCCCTCGAGCATCTCTTCCTCGCCTATTGCGTAAGAAAGCCGAACGAATTCCGGGGCACCGAAGCTCGTCCCTGGAACGACGACGACCTTTTCTTCTTCTAAGAGGGTGCGGGCCAAGGCATCGGCGTCGGAAAACCCGCCCGCCTCGAGGAGCGGGGATACGTCGAGGAAGACGTAAAACGTGCCTCCCGGGGGGACGTAGCGGACCCCGGGGACCTCGGTGAGGGCGGCGAGCATCTTCGCGCGCCGGGAAGCGAAGAGTTGGCGGAGGCGTTCTACCTCTCCCAAAGCTTCCCGCAGGGCAGCCACGCCTGCGTACTGCACGAAAGACGTGGGGCAGGAAACGCTTTGGCTCGCGAGGTTGTCCAGCGCACGGACCAGTTCCCGTGGACCTGCGGCAAAGCCGAGCCGCCATCCCGTCATGGCAAAGCTCTTGGAAAACCCTCCGACGAGGAGCGTCCGATCGGCAAGTTTGGGTACCGCCCGCGGAAAGGGAACGTGTGCGCCCTCGTAGACGAGTTCCGCGTAGATTTCGTCGGCGATTACCCACATGTCGCGTCCCGCGAGGATTTCCCCGAGCTGTTGTAAAACGGTCTCAGGGTACACGGCTCCCGTGGGGTTGTTGGGCGTATTGAGGAGGACGGCACGCGTTTGCGGGGTGAGGGCGGCGGTGAACGACTCCCGTTCCGGAAGGAATCCGCGCTCCGGCGACGTGGGGACGACGAGCGGTTTGCCGCCGGCGAGGCGCACCATCTCGGGGTAGCTCACCCAGTACGGCGAGAAGAGCACGACCTCCTCCTCGGGTTCGAGAACCGCGAGGAAGGCGTTGAAGAGCGCGTGCTTTGCCCCTACGGAAATGTGGACGTCTTCGGGTGCGTACACGAGCCCGAAGCGGGCGTGCAGGTACTCCGCCACCGCCTCGCGCAGAGGGCGGATTCCGCCCGAAGGGGTGTACTTCGTCTTCCCTTCGCGCAGCGCTCGGCAGGCGGCCTCAATCACGGGTTCCGGGGTGTTCATGTCTGGTTCGCCCGCCCCGAAGCTCACCACGGGCTCCCCCCGCTCCTTGAGCTCGCGGGCCAAGGCGGCAAGGGCGAGGGTGGCGGAAGGGGCGAGAGCTCGGACGCGGCCGGCGAGAGATGGAGTGGGCATACTTCGGGTCCTCCTATCGCATTCGAAAGCTGGTCTACGAAGTCAACCTCCCAAACCGAGCGCGGGAAGCGCGAAGGCGCGAAGGACGCGAAGCCCTTCGGGGTCGACGTCTACGTACACAAACCCGTCCGGCGTCCGGACGACGGCCTCCCAAAAGGCCGTACCGCGCGCGTAGGCAGGAACGAGGCGGACGAGTTCCCCTCCTTGAAGGGAGGGACCGTCGTCCCACGGCAGGTGCACCGCGCCCGACAGGAGGCGTTCCCGAAGTTCGCGTTCCTGAACGGCGGCGTCCCAAGGACGTGCCGCCAGGCGTTTCCCTCCTCCATCATACCAGACCATGACGGGCGATCCACGGTGCTTGCCGGAGACGACAAAGGCGGCTTCGCCGCCGCCGAACGTCCAGACGCGCTCGACGGCGTCTACGTCGCCGGCGGCGATGGCCCGTGCGGCGGCGAGCGCAGCCTCGCGATTTTCGCGCGCCGCCTGGGAAAGTACGACGCCGACGTACGTGCCTCCCCAAAGCACAAGCCCTGCCGCGACGAGAAGCGCCGTCCACATGAGACGCATCACGGCAATCCCGCCTTCGGAACAAAAGTCGAGAAAAGGCCTAAGCTCAGCGGAGACGCTGTGCTTCGCGCTCCGCTTCGTAGAGGATGCGTTCGGCGTCGAGGGTGAGGACCTCGCGTTCCTCCATGAGAAAGCGCCCGTCGACCATCACGTGAGTGACGTCCGCGGGTAGGGCGTTGTACACGACGTGCGCCAGGAGGTCCGTCCGCGGAACGTAGCGCGCGTTTGCCGCGTCCAGGACGATGAGGTCGGCCTTCCATCCCGTGCGGAGCGCACCGATGTCCTCGAGGAAGAGCGCCCGCGCCCCCATGCGCGTGGCGAGGGCAAAGGCTTCCGGCGGCGGGAGGACCTCCGCTTCGTGCCGGATCCCCTTGTGAAGGAGGGCCGCGGTGGTGAGCTCGTGGAAGATGTCCTGGCGGTTGTTGCTCGCCGCGCCATCCGTCCCAAGGCCTACGATCACGCCGCGGGCGAGGAGCCCTGGAACGTCGGCGACGCCGGAGCCGAGCTTGAGGTTGGATACGGGGTTGTGGGAGACGCGGACGCCGCGGGCGGCGAGGAGGTCCTTTTCCGCCTCGCTCAAGTGCACGGCGTGCACGGCGAGGGTGGGGCGGCGGAAGACGCCCAGCGCGTCGAGGTACTCCACGGGACGCATGCCCGTGCGTTCTCGGCACCGTTCGACTTCTTCCTTCGTTTCGGAGACGTGGATGTGTACAGGGAGGTCGAGTTCCTCGGCGGCCTCCACCATGCGCACGAGGAGGGGCTCGGGAACCGTGTAGGGCGCGTGCGGGGCGATCATCGCCCTCACCCGCCCACCGTAGGCGCCGTGCGCCGTACGAGCAAACTCTACAGCCTCGCGGAGTTTGGCGTCCTGCACGTCCTTTGGCGCAAGGCCGATGACACCACGACCGAGCACGGCGCGTAGCCCGCTTTCGCCTACGGCCTCCAAGACGAGGTGCATGCGGTCGTACATGTCGTTGAACGTCGTCACGCCGCTTTGGATCATCTCGAGTTGGGCCAGCCTCGTCCCCCAATACACGCTCGCGTCCGTGAAGCGCGCCTCGCGCGGCCACATCTCCTCTTCGAGCCACGCCTTAAGCGGACGCCCTTCCCCCATTCCCCGGAGAAGGGTCATGGGCGTGTGGGTGTGCGTGTTTACGAGCCCGGGGAGCACGAGTCGACCGCCGAGGAAGAGCACGCGCTCGGCCTCGGCACGGAGTTCCGGAGGCGGATCTCCAGGAGCGACGGCCGCAATGCGCGTGTCTCGAACGTAGAGGTAGCCGTAAATCCAACCGTCATCTCCCGCAAGCGCCGCGGCGTCTCCCTGCGGCCCAAAGCGCTCCGCATCGCCTTTCCCTTCTCCTTCGGGTTCGGACGAATCGCCCCCGACGTACACGTACGCCCCGGTGAGCAAGATCCGCACGGCGTTCACCCCTCCTCCGACGAAGGGATGTGGGGTAGGTCCCCTTGAGAGGCCGAAAGCGCCTCTTCGGTAGGGGAGGAAACTCTCCCGTCGTTCGGAGAAGAAGCGCCAAAGGCCGAATGTGTCTCCACCTGCGGCGAACGTGCAGGCAAACCGGGGCTCTGGTGCAGGTAGTAGGCGAGGGCGGCAAGCTCGGCCGTGATGTCCGCGTAGTGCACGCGTACGCCGGGCGGCGCCTTGAGGATCTGCGGCGCGAAGTTGAGAACAGCTCGGATTCCCGCCCGAACCATGCGGTCAAGGACCTCCTGCGCCGACTCCCGGGGTACGGCGATAATCCCGATGCGAATCCCCCGCTCGCGGACGACATGGTCCAACTCGTCTATCCCGTGCACGACGAGGTCCTCCGTAAGCCTCCGCCCCACCTTCTGGGGATCGCGGTCGAAGACGGCCGTGATCCGCATGTGGGCTTCCTGGAAGGCGTTGTAGCGGGCGAGGGCCGTGCCGAGGTTTCCCGCACCGACGAGGGCGATGGGGACGCAGCGATCGAGGTGGAGGATGTGGCGAATTCTCTCGATGAGGTAGGGGACGTCGTAGCCGATCCCCTTGCGGCCGAACTCGCCGAAAAAGGACAAGTCTTTGCGGATCTGCGCGGGATTGAGGTAGAGGTCCTCGCCCATCTGAAACGACGATACCGTGCGAATCCCCTGGCGCTCGAGCATGCGGAGGTAGCGAAGGTACAAAGGCAGACGCCGGACGACGGCATCGGAAACCTCTCCGTGCGCCACGAAGTTCCCTCCATTCCGAGAAGTCTCGGGCCTACGCGCCCTCGATCCCCCTGTCGGCATCCCTCCCGAAAGGGAACCCGAAGCCGAGAACCCCCGCAAACGGCGGTTTAAGGGGAAAGTTCATCCGGCTACCCGGCATCCGAGTCGGAAATGCCCGCTCAAAACCACGACGAACGGGAAAAAGGTCGAGTACCCCGAGGAACCCGCCTTTCCCCACGCGATTCCCAAGCGCCCCGGTACGCCGAGGAGAACACCCGACGAGTCTACTGCCTATTGTAGCAAAACCCACAACGAGAACGATCCTCATCGTCGGGCTCGAAAAAAGCGCTCCCCATTGTCGGAATTTCGAAAGGGAAAGTTCACATGCGCTCCTGCCCCGTGAGGGCGACGATGCGGTTCTTTTCGTCGACGAAGACCACGCGAGGCTCGTGCGTTTGCGCTTCGTCGGGCGTGAGGTAGGCGTAGGCGATCACGATCACGACGTCGCCGACTTCCGCCCATCGGGCCGCCGGGCCGTTGAGCGCCACGATGCCGGATCCGCGTTCCCCCTCGATCGTGTAGGTTTCGATGCGGGCTCCGTTCATCACGTTGAGCACCTGAACGGCCTCGCCAGGGAGAATTCCCGCCGCCTCCAAGAGGTCCGCGTCGATCGTGATGCTCCCCACGTAGTCGAGGTGGGTGCCCGTGACCCGCGCGCGGTGGATCTTCCCCTTGAGCATCTTGAGCCACATCCCGATTCCCTCCCACCACAGTCTCCGAGAACGCGGTTTTACGACAAAGCGAAGCAAATCTCGCAAGCGAAATTCCCATCTTTCGAAACGCGAAGCCTCTGTCTTAGTTCACCCGTACGAATCCTTCGGCGGTTCGGGCGAAGATCAAGTTGTCGATGAGGCGCGCCGCGCCGACGCGGGCGGCGAGGGCGAGGAGGTATTCCTCCCCAAAGGGCGGACCTTCGGGAAGCTCCTCTACATCTTCCAGCGCGGGGTACGTGACGAGGGAGGCGTACTCGGGAGAAATGTCCGCTTCGGCAAGCACCCTTCGGACTACCGCCGTTAGCTTTTCTGCGCGCCGCTCGCCACGCAAAAGTTCGGCCCACGCCGCCTCCAAGGACCGATACAGAGCTGTGGCGCGACGGCGCTCCTCAGACGTAAGGTAGACGTTGCGCGAACTTAAGGCAAGACCGTCGGCCTCCCGAACCGTAGGGACACCGACGATCTCGACGGGAAAGTCGAGATCGTCCACCATCCACCGGACGACCGCCACCTGCTGGGCGTCTTTGAGGCCGAAGTACGCGCGCGTGGGCTCGACGAGGTGGAAGAGCTTGCTCACCACGGTCGCCACGCCGACGAAGTGCCCTGGCCGAAACGCGCCGCAGAGCTTCGTTCCCAAGGGACCCGGATCGACGCGCACCTGCGCCGCCCCCTCGCTTCCGTACATTTCTTCCACGCCGGGGAGAAAGAGCACGTCGACGCCCAAACGTTCGAGGAGGGCGGCGTCGCGTTCGGGATCGCGGGGGTAGCGGGCGTAGTCTTCTCCGGGGCCAAACTGAATGGGGTTGACGAAAATGCTCACGACGACGATCGCGTTTTCCGCGCGGGCGCGGCGCACGAGGGCGGCATGCCCTTCGTGGAGGTAGCCCATGGTCGGCACGAACCCCACGCTCTCCCCCGCTCGGCGGTAAGGAGCGAGGAGGTTCCGAAGTTCGGCCTTTGTCTCGACGATGCGCACCGCGTCCCCCTCCCGTTCTTTTAGTTTGCAAAACGGCGGCCGAAAGAAGGCCGTGCGCAGGAAGGCTCACCGGTCTTCCGGCAGGGGAACGTGCTCGCGGTCAGGGAACGCTCCGCTCCGCACGTCGGCGACGTAGGCGGCGACGGCCGCGCGAATCTCCCGTTCTAGGTCGAGGTAGGCTCGGGCAAAGCGTGGGCGCCGTTCGCCGATCCCCAAAAGGTCGTGCCAGACGAGGACCTGACCGTCTACGGCTCGGCCCGCGCCGATGCCGATCGTCGGAATCCGGAGCGCTTGAGAGATGCGGCGTGCGAGCGCCTCGGGGACGAGTTCGAGCACGAGGGCAAATGCCCCCGCATCTTCAAGCGCGCGGGCGGCGCGGAGGAGTTCCTCGGCCTCCCGCTCTTCGCGCCCTTGCATGCGGTAGCCGCCCAGGCGGTAGACCTGTTGCGGCCTAAGCCCGAGGTGCCCCATCACGGGGACCCCCGCCGCGGTGAGGCGCGCCACCGTCTCCGCGATCTCCTCACCGCCCTCGAGCTTCACGGCGTGGGCACCGCCCTCCTGGATCGCGCGCACGGAGGCGGCCAGTACCTCCGGGCACGGGCGGTGTGCCCAACCGAAAGGGAGGTCCATCACCGTAAAGACGTCAGGTGCACCGCGGCGCACGGCCCGCGTGTGGTGCAGCATCTCTTCCAGGGTGACCGGAAGCGTCGTCGAATATCCGAGGACGACCATCCCGAGAGAATCGCCCACAAGGAGCAGGTCGACGCCCACCGCCTCTGCGATTCGCGCGGAAGGAGCGTCGTAGGCCGTGAGCATGGCGATCTTCTCTCCACGGGCTTTCATCTCGACGAGTTCGGGTACGCTTCGCACCGCGTCCTCCCCCCTATCCAAAGAAGAACGCCCACCCCCCGGCCGGGGGTGGGCGCCACAGTCCCACAGGGCAGCACTCCGGCGGATCGTGCGCCCGTCGGCCGTGCGCGGGGTGCCGTTCCCTTGCGGGATACCGCCCCCTCGAAGGGCGCAGAACGCTTGCGTTCCCGTCCGCTTCTCTGCCAAGGAGGCCGCTCGCCTCCTGTGTATGACGATGGCGCGGGGACCCGCACGTCTCCCGGCGCTGGTTCCTGCAGACGACCTGCAGAGCGGGCGTACTCACGCGGACGGAATGGGCGATCCCTTACTTTACTTGGCGAAGTAGGCGCGGTTCCGCTCGATGAACTCCTTCTCTTCCTCGGGAACGAAATCCTCTTGGTAGATCGCGTTCACCGGGCAAACCGCCTCACACGCACCGCACTCGATACACACGTCGGGGTTGATGTAGAGCATCTCTTCCTGCTCAAATTCCGGCGTGCCCGGGTGCGGGTGGATAGCGTCCACCGGGCAGACGTCCACGCATTCCGCGTGCTTCGCCCCAATGCAAGCCGAAGTGATCACGTATGCCATCGCGAGACCTCCCTTGAGGACCTTGGTATAGGGTGTGCGCGGGACGATCGCCCGTGCTTAGACCAATTATAGCAACTTAAGAAGCGGACAACAAGAAACATTCCTTCTCACCGAGGAATCGTTTCACTTCCGAAACCGCTGGTCCTGCCAACCTCCAGAAGAAGGAAGACACCCCCCCACGACGATTGCGTGCGGGAGAGCTCACATCGCCTCCAGGCGCCGGATGCGCTCTTCGATGGGCGGGTGGGTAGAAAAGAGGGTTTCTAACCCGCCCCCGTCGGCAAACGGCCGCACGAAGTACATCCCCGCCGTCGCCGCGTTCGCCCGGCGCACGGTGGCCGCGTGCTCCTTAAGCTTGATAAGGGTGCGGATGAGCCCCTGGGGATTTCGCGTGAGGTCCACGGCGGATGCATCGGCGTAAAACTCTCGGTTGCGGGAAAGGGCGAGCTGGGTGAGCTGGGCCGCCAGGGGGGCGAGGACGAGAAAGACGACGGCGAGGAGGAGAAAGAGTGCCTCGGCGCCTCCGCGGCTATCGCCTCCGCGCCGCCTCCCGCGACCTCGTTCGTCCCCCAAACCGCCCCACCAGAGCAGCTGGCGCCCGAGATCCGCGAGAAGGACGATCACGCCCACGAGGGCGATGGCCAGCGTCATGAGCCGCGCGTCTCCGTTTTTGAGGTGCGAGATCTCGTGTGCCGCCACGCCCTCGAGTTCCTCGCGGTTTAGGAGCTTGAGGAGCCCCGTGGTAAACGCCACTGCCCCCTCTTCGGGGCGAATCCCCACGGCAAAGGCGTTGGGAGCTTCTTCGGGGACGACGTACACCCGAGGTTTGGGGATACGCGCTGCCAGTGCGAGCTCTTCCACGACGTGGTGGAGTTCGGGGTACTCCTCCGGGGAAGCTTCCTCTGCGCCGGCGATGGCGAGAACCTGCCGAGAAGCGGTGACGTACGTGAAGGGAAGGTACACCGCCGCAAAGACGAGCGCGAGGCCCAACCCCATCCACGTGTCTCCCATGAGGTACCCAACCGCCGCACCCGCACCGGCCACAAGAAAGACGAAGAGGGCGAGGATGAGCCGAGTGCGCCTCCGGTTCCACTCCAAGGCCTCGTAGAGCACGGAAATCCTCACCCACCCGGGTCGCGGACAAATGCCCACTGCGTCCCGCCGCTGCCCGCAGCTTCAAAAGATCCCCTCGCCGTCCGGAGCATCTCGTGCAGAGAGCCAGCGGAAACCGTCAGTCGAACCGAACCCGCGGCACCTCCCGTTCTGCTTCCGGAATGCTCAGGGGCTCCACACGCGCAAATCCAAACGTGCCCGCAAAAAGGTTGGCAGGAAACGTCTCGCGGCGGATGTTGTAGTCGGCCACCGTCTTGTTGTACAGCTGCCGGGCGTAGGCGATCCTGTTTTCCGTCGTCGTGAGCTCCTCCTGCAGGCGGAGGAAGTTCTCGTTGGCCTTGAGGTCCGGATAGTTTTCCGCGAGGGCGAAGAGCTGCCTTAGCGCCCCCGTGAGTTGGTTGTCCGCCTCCATCCGCTCCTCGGGCGATCCTGCGACGAGGCGGTTACGCATGGCGATGACCTTTTCCAACGTCTCCTGCTCGTACTTCATGTACCCTTTGACCGTCTCGACGAGGTTCGGGATCAAATCGTGTCGGCGCTTGAGCTGGACGTCGATCTGCGACCAGGATTCCTGGATCCAGTTGCGGTAGCGGACGAGTCCGTTGTAAACGCCCGCGGCGTACAGGCCGACGAGGAGCACGATCGCGAGGAGCACGAGGAGTGCGGTGAGCACGTACTTCCCTCCTTCACGGGGTCGGTAACGCCCTTGTCCGCGGTCTTCTTTTCCCTTTGTACCAAATCCCGGGAGAAAAGAAAACTCACGAAACTTCTCCCGAAGGCCTCGCGGAGAGAAAGGCTTCCTCGCTTAGAAGGAGGGAGACGGCGTACACGGCAGCAGTTTCGGACCGAAGGATCCTAGGGCCGAGGGAGACGAGGTGTGCGCCGGCGTGTCGTGCCGCCTCCGCCTCCTCCGGCGCAAAGCCCCCTTCCGGCCCGATCACGAGCAAGAGGGGGCCGTAAAGCGCCGCCGGAGGAAGCGTGCGGTACACTTCGAGAAGGTGGGGGTACACGCCTCCGTGGGACGCCGCCGCGAGCTCGTAGGGAACGAAGACCGCGGCGTACGAGGAGAAAGAGGCTAGCACATCCGCAAAGGATGCGATTGGTTCCACCGGCGAAAGATGCGTGCGTCCGGAGAGCTCCACCGCCTCACGCACGACGGCGCGGAAGCGCTCTTCCCGCCTGCGGCGGGCCTCCCCCTCCGGGCGGACGACGGTGCGTGCCGAGAGGAAAGGACGGAAGCGCCGCACACCGATTTCCGTGGCCAGGGCGAGGACGGTCTCGGATCGGTCGCCCTTGAGGAGGGCGAAGGCGAGGTCTACGGCCACGGGCGCTTCGGGATCCCGCCCCTCCCCTTCCGGGTATTCGGGACCGAGAACCTCCCCCTCCACCGCACGGGCGTCCACGCGCCGCAGGCGGACGAGGAAGGAACGCCCGCCGCCGTCCGTCACCGCGATGAGTTCGCCTTCCCGCAGGCGGACGACGCGGGCGACGTGGTGTGCGGCTTCCTTCGGAAGTCGAATCGTCGCCCCCCGATGTACACCTTCGAGGCGTTCAGGGGAGAGGACGTAGCGCTGGCGTGCGCGTGGCAAGGATCCCCACCCACCCTTCCCGCTCGCGTACGGCGCGGACGGCAAAACCGGACGCGGCGAGCGCGGCTTCCAGCGAGTCGCGTTCGGATTGCAAAACGCCGGAGAGGATGAGCATTCCCTCCGGAGCGAGAACATCGGGTGCTTGGGGAAGGAGCCTTAGGATTGGTTCGAGGAGGATGTTGGCGAGGACGAGGTCGAAGAGAGCACCCCCCGTCTCCACCACCTCTCGGGCGGGGGTCAGGAGGTCGCCTTGTACGACGCGCACGCAGGCGGAAACGCCCGCCGCCTCTACGTTTTCCCGGGCGACGCGTACGGCGAGGGGATCGACGTCCACCGCGAGAACCTCCCGCGCGCCGAGGGCGCAGGCGGCGAGGGTGAGGATTCCCGAACCCGTCCCCACGTCGAGGACGCGTGCGCCAAAGACGCGCGCCTTCTCGAGGAGTTCCACGACGAGGGCCGTACTCGGGTGGTGACCGGTCCCAAAGGCCATTCCGGGATCGATGCGGAGTACGCGACGTTCCTTAGCCTCTGGAGGAACGTCGCGCCAGGGCGGGACGACGACGAAGGTCTCCCCGAGAAAGAGTGGCACGAAAAAGGCCTTCCACGCCTCGGCCCAGTCCTCTTCACGCACCTCGCGCGAGGATATGTCCAAGGAACCGGCGTCGAGGCCGAGTTCGGCGAAGGCGCGCGCGATTCGTTCGAGTCCCGCTCGGACGTCGGCGAAAAACGCCGAAAAGGCGTCACCCCCCTCCCCTTCCCGTCCGTGGGGGAGGACGTACGCGCAGACGCGCAGCGCGTCCCCGCCTTCCGGAACCGCCTCTGCCCGCACCCCGTCCGCTCCGGCGGAACGAAGCGCCTCGGAAACCGCCTCCCACGCCGCCTCACGGGTGAGGACGCACACCTCCCACCAAAACGACGCGCGGCCTTCGCTCACGCTTCTTCCCCCCAAAAGGCATCGCGCATGCGGCGGAACCAGTCCTTCTTTTCCCGCCGGCGCCCTGCACCCGACCTACCGTCCGGGGACTCCCCCGACGGCCGCCCGCCTTCGTCGGCTTCTTGCGGCCGCTCCTCTTCCGAGTATTCGAAGGCCTCGCGCAAAAGCGCCTTTTGCCGCTCCGTAAGCCGCGTCGGCGTCACGACGACCGTCTCTACGTGCAGGTCACCCTGACCGTCCCCACCCAACCGCGGAAATCCCTTGCCGCGAAGGCGAAAGACCGTTCCCGTCTGCGTTCCCGGGGGGATTTTGAGGCGCACGGATCCTTCGAACGTAGAGACCTCCACGGTCCCTCCCAACGCTGCTTGGGCGAAGTTGAGTTCGAGGCGCGTGTACAGATCAGAACCTTCGCGGCGAAAGCGCGGGTGCGGGCGAAAACGAAACGTCACGTACAGGTCGCCCGGAGGACGGCCAAAGGGTCCCGCGTGCCCCTGTTCCCGCAGACGCACGGAGGTATCCTCGCCGATCCCCCGGGGCACGCGGACGTTCAAGCGCACCGTCTCCCGAACCACGCCCGTCCCCCGGCATACGGGGCACGGATCGCGGACGATGCGGCCCGTGCCGCCGCACGTCGGGCATACCTCCCGGCGCGTGATCCGGCCGAACACCGTGCGCTGCGTGTGTTCGACGAATCCCGTACCGCGGCACGTCGGACAGACCTCCGCCGACGATCCGGGCCTCGCCCCCGTACCGCCGCACGCCTTGCAGACACCGAGGCGCGTGACAGGAACCTCCACCGTGCGTCCGAAGTACGCGTCTTCGAGGTCTATGGTCACCGTGAGGTGGATGTCCTCACCCCGCTCGGGGATCGCCCCCTCCCGGGAACGCCCGCCGAAGAACAGGTCGAAAAGGTCCTCGAACCCGCCGAAGCCAAAAAACGGGTCTTCCGCGCGTCGGCCGAACCCTTCGAAGCCGCCCGATCCGGAAGCTTGGGCCTGGCCCGCAGGGTCAAAGGCGGCGTGGCCGTACCGGTCGTAGAGCGCGCGCTTTTCCGCGTCGCTCAAGACCTCATAGGCTTCCTGAATTTCCTTGAACTTCTCCGCCGCGTCGGGAGACTTGTTCACGTCCGGGTGGTACTGCCGGGCGAGGCGGCGGTACGCCTTTTTGATCTCTTCGACGGACGCGTCCCGCGAAACTCCGAGCACTTCGTAGTAGTCGCGTTTCACCGGCCGACCACCTCCCTCCGCGGCCTACGCGGTCGGGCGGAACCGGCGGAAGGCCCTGAGACGCCGGACCCGCCGCGTTTACGCTTCCTTCCCCTTGGGCTCTTCGTAGTCCGCGTCGACGACACGCTTCCCCGCGTCGCCCGCCCCGCCGAAGGAAGCTCCTGCGGAGCCGTCGTTCGTCGTCTGACTCGCCGCCTGACCGTACAGGCGCACGGAAACCTCCCCCACCGCGCGCAAGAGGTCGTCCTTGGCGGTACGCATTTCTTCGACGTCGTCCTTTTCCAGCGCCTTGCGCACGCGCTCGATCGCCTCTTCCACGCGCCGCTTCTCGTCCGCAGTGACCTTGTCGCCCAAGTCGTGGAGCGTCTTTTCCGCCGTGTAGACGGCGGCGTCCGCCTCGTTGCGCGCCTCGATCTTCTTGCGGAGTTTTTCGTCCTCCTCGCGGTACTTCTCCGCCTCGCGGATCATGCGCTCGATGTCCGCCTCCGAAAGGCCGCTCGAAGGCTGGACGATGATCCGCTGCTCCTTTCCCGTCGCGAGGTCCTTCGCCGAGACGTTCACGATGCCGTTCGCGTCGATGTCGAAGGTGACCTCGATCTTGGGAACTCCGCGTGGCGCCGGAGGAATCCCGTCCAGAATGAAGCGGCCGAGGGAGATGTTGTCCTTGGCCATGGGACGCTCGCCCTGAAGGACGTGGATTTCCACCTGCGTCTGGTTGTCCGCCGCCGTGGTGAAGATCTGCGACTTCCGCGTGGGGATCGTCGTGTTGCGCTCGATGATCTTGGTGAACACGCCCCCAAGCGTTTCGAGGCCCAAGGACAGGGGCGTCACGTCCAAGAGGACGACGTCCTTGACCTCACCTGCAAGGACTCCCGCCTGGATCGCCGCACCCATGGCCACGACCTCGTCCGGGTTGATCCCCCGGAAGGGCTCCTTGCCGAGGAAGTTGCGGATGGCCTCCTGCACCTGCGGCATGCGCGTCGAACCGCCGACGAGGATCACCTTGTCGATGTCCTCCGGGCGGAGCTTGGCGTCCTCGAGAGCCTGGCGTACGGGTCCAAGGGTCTTCTCCACGAGGTGGCGGGTGAGCTCTTCGAACTTCGCCCGCGTGAGCGTCATCTCCAGGTGCTTGGGACCGGTGGCGTCCGCGGCGATGAACGGCAGGCTGATCGTCGAAGAGAGGGAGGTGGAGAGCTCCTTCTTGGCCTTTTCTGCCGCCTCACGCAGGCGCTGAAGCGCCGTACGATCTTGCGAGAGGTCGATCCCCGTATCGCGACGGAATTCGTCGATGAGGTAGTCGACGATCGCCTGGTCGAAGTCGTCTCCGCCTAGACGGTTGTTCCCTGCTGTGGCCCTGACCTCGATCACCCCGTCGCCGATTTCGAGGATCGAGACGTCAAAGGTGCCGCCGCCCAAGTCGTACACGAGGATCGTCTGTTCTTCTTCTTTGTCTAGACCGTAGGCCAAAGCGGCCGCCGTAGGCTCGTTGATGATCCGAAGCACATCGAGGCCGGCAATGCGACCAGCATCCTTCGTCGCCTGACGCTGGGCGTCGGAAAAGTATGCGGGGACGGTGATCACCGCCTGCGTCACCGGCTCGCCCAAATACGCCTCGGCATCCGCCTTGAGCTTCATGAGGATCATCGCCGAGATCTCCTGGGGTGTGTATTCCTTGTCGTCGATCTTGACCCGGTAGTTTGTCCCCATGTGCCGCTTGATGGAGATCACCGTGCGCTCGGGATTGAGGACAGCCTGCCGCTTGGCCGCCTCGCCCACGAGGCGCTCGCCATCTTTAAACGCCACGACAGAAGGCGTCGTACGCGATCCCTCGCTGTTGGGGATGATCACGGGTTCTCCGTTTTCCAAGTAGGCGATTACGGAGTTCGTCGTGCCCAAGTCGATGCCCACGACCTTGCCCATGCGGGTTCCCCCTTCCGGACGAAGTCTCTCAGGTCAACTGCGGATTTCGGTGCACCGAGCGCACTCGCCCTACGTCTGCACGCCGGCGCCATCTCTCCCGCCCTCCGAGGCATCCGCCTCCGGAGGTGCGGACACCGCCACGCGCGCCGGGCGCAAAAGCTTTTCCTTGTAGGTATAGCCCTTCGCGTAGACCTGCACCAAACTCCCCGGCGGAACGTCTGAAGTTTCTACCCGAAGCATCGCCTCGTGCAAATGAGGATCAAAGGGATCGCCCGCAGCTCCGAAGGGGGAAATCCCCTCTTCGGCCAAAGCCCCAAGGAGACGGCGGTAGATCATCTCCACCCCTTCGACGAAGCTCCTGAAGCGGACGATCGCCCCGTCGGCGGAAGCGCCTTCCGGAAGAGCGAACTCCCGTTCCGCCGCAAGTGCCCGCTCGAAGTCGTCGAGGATGGGGAGAAGCCGCTCTGCGAGGTCCCACGCGCGGTAGGCTACGAGCTCCTCCCGTTCGCGCCGGACGCGCTTGCGGTAGTTGTCGAAATCGGCGCGGGTGCGGAGGTAGGCATCCTGGAGCTCCTTCAATTGCCCTTCGAGCGAAGAAAGGGACGCCTCGCACGCCTCGAGCTGCGCCGTGAGGTCCTCGAGCCTCTCCTCGCATAGGGCAGGTTCCTCCGCGGGCGCAAAGCCGTTACCCGGCTCTTTACCCGGAAAAGACGGCGCTTCCGGAGCGCCGTCTTGCCCGCCCTTCTCCGGGCCTGCGCCTAAGGTTTCGCGTTCCGCATCCTCACCGCGCACGTCCTCTCACCTCGCCCTTTTTGTTTCTGATTCGCCCTCCGAGCTCTCCCGTGTGTCAGGGTGCCGCACGTCTCCCTCGGCCTTTGCCGACGTTTCGAATCCGGCCTCCACCTCGCGGCCCCGCTCGAAGAAGAAACCGAAGAGGGTGTTGAGGAGCGCGAGGACGCGCCCGTACTCCATGCGTACGGGGCCGATCACGCCGATCGTCCCCAGCCGCGTCCCTCCTTCGATGAGCGCTGCCGAGATGATCGCATAGCGCCGCGCCTCGCGGAACTCGTTTTCTCCGCCGATGCGCACGACGATCCCCGGAGTTGGAGATTCTAGGAGGCTCCGGAGGACCTCTTCCCGCTCGACAAGTCCGAGGAACTCCCGCACGGCCTCTACACTCCGAAATTCCGGATGGGCGAGGAGGCGGGTCGTCCCTTCGAGGTGGACCGGAGACGCCGAAGGAAGGTCGAAAATCCTCCGGAGAAACTCCGCCGTACGTTCCCGAGCCTCGGCGTTGCGGGCGAGGGCTTCTGCTAGCTCCGCGTAGATTGCCGGCGGCACGTGGCGCAGGTCTTTCCCCCGCAAGTGGCGCGCCGCCGTGCGCACAAAGTCCTCTACGACGTCCCGCGGCACGCCCTCGGGGAGGAGGGACGTGCGGTGGAAGACGCGACCGTCCTCCGTCACGAGGATCACGACGATGCGGTTTCCCTCCAGGGGAATGAATTCCAGGTGGTAAAGTTTCGCCTCGTCTACGTCCGGACCGAGGGCCACGACCGCGTAGTCCGTGAGCGCCGCGAGAACTTCCGCCGCCTCGCGCAACGCGCGTTCCGCTTCTTCGTAGGGGAGGCGGAGCAGGCGCTCGAAGACCTCTTCGTCTAAGGAAAAGGCCTCCTCCACCTCCGAGAGGATGTGGTCGACGTAGTACCGGTACCCCTTTTCCGATGGGACCCTCCCTGCGGACATGTGCGGCTGTTCGAGGTAGCCCATCTCTTCCAGGTCGGCCATTTCGTTGCGGATTGTTGCCGGGCTCAGGGGGATTCCCGCGAGCTTGGCGAGCGTCCGCGAACCGACCGGCTCCGCAAAGCGCACGTGAAGCTCCACCACGGCCCGAAGGATGGCCTCCTGACGCTCGCTTAAAATCTCCACGGGAACTATCCCCTCCCGGGCAATCCCGGCGTACGACCGAGCGGCCGTTTCGCGTCGCGAAATCCTCCTACGGCCGTACGGCCAACTCCCTCTCGCGTCCATGTTAGCACTCAAAGGGAAAGAGTGCTAATCTCAAAGGTTAGGATACCAGCCACGACGAGCTCCTGTCAACGAAGGCGCAGGGGCTACGCGAGGAGGAACTCCGAGAGGAAGCTGTTTTGCACGAACACCCACCTTTCCCGTACGTACACGTGACCGCCGCCTACGGTTAGGATTCCCGCCTCGAAGAGGCGGTCGAGCGTCGGCGCAAACACGTCGAAAAACGAAACGCCGAAGAGGCGCCGAAATCGTGACAGATCCACGCCCTCTGCGAGTCGGAAGCCGAGAAAGGCAAATTCTCCCACCGCCTCGGCCCGAGAAAGTGCTCGCACTTCGGCCCACGGAAGGTCTGCACGGGAACCAGGAACCAAACGGCGGAGGTAGGTCTGGAGGTGCCGCGTATTCGCCGTTCGAATGCCCTGAAGAAAGCCGTGGGCCCCCAAGCCCACGGCGTAGTACGGCTCGTAGCGCCAGTACGCGAGGTTGTGCCGCGACTCGCCACCGAGGCGGGCGAAGTTGCTCACCTCGTAGCGGCGAAACCCCTGGGCCGCCGCGCGCTCCACAAAGCGCTCGTACATCTCCGCCACCGCGTCGTCCTCTGGCAAGGAGATGCGCCCCCGACGCAGTTCGCCAAAGAGACGCGTCCCCGGCTCTACGCCCAGGGCATAGGCGGAAACGTGGTCGACAGGGAGCTCGAGGGCCCGCTCGACGTCGTGCAGCCAGGCGGAAACCGTCTGGGACGGAAGGCCGTACATGAGGTCGACGGATACGTGAGGAAACCCCAAATCGGCGGCGAGTTCCACGGCGCGTACTGCACGGGCGGCATCGTGGACGCGTCCGAGCGCGGCGAGGAGGACGTCGTCGAAAGACTGCACTCCTATGCTCACGCGGGTTACGCCAAATGCGCGAAGCATGCGGAGGAGCTCGGGATCGGCGTCTTCCGGGTTGATCTCCACCGTCCACTCTTCGAGGGACGCGAGCCCCCCGGGGAGAAAGCGTTCAATCCCCGCCGCCAGGCGCTCCCATTCCGTCCGCGCGAAGAAAGACGGCGTCCCTCCGCCGACGTACAGGGTGCGGAGTGGGTGCGAAGGATCCGGAGGAAAGTAGGAAAAGAGGAGTTCGAGTTCCCGCAGGAGGGCGTCCACGTAGGGCCCGTGCAGGTGCACCGTCCTCCCGGCCACGACGGGGAAGTCGCAAAACGCGCAACGCGCGCGGCAAAAGGGAAGGTGGATGTAGAGGGCGCGGGCAGGCTCCGGATGGACGAAGGGCGCTCCCTCTTCCCTAGGCGATCCGTTCGCCCTCGTCATTCTCCCACGTCCTCGCCCACGCGCAGCACGGCGAGGAAGGCTTCCTGCGGGACTTCCACCCGCCCGATGGCTTTGAGCCGCTTCTTTCCTTCCTTTTGCTTTTCCAAAAGCTTTTTCTTTCGCGAGACGTCGCCGCCGTAACACTTGGCGAGCACGTTTTTGCGCAGCGGCTTGATCGTCTCGCGGGCGATGACCCGAGTTCCGATGGCGGCCTGGATAGGTACCTCGAAGAGCTGACGGGGGATAATGTCCCGCAGGCGCTCGCAAAGCTTCCGCCCGCGCTCGTAGGCGAAGTTGCGGTGGACGATCGTGGAGAGGGCGTCCACCGGCTCCCCCGCGATGAGGACGTCGAGCTTGACGAGTTCCGAGCGGCGATATCCGGAAAACTCGTAGTCCAACGAGGCGTACCCCCGCGTCCGCGACTTGAGGAGGTCGAAGAAGTCGAACATGATCTCCGCCAGCGGGAGCTCGTATGTGAGTTCCACGCGTCGTTCGTCGAGGTACTCCATAGTGACAAACTCGCCGCGCTTCTTTTGCGCGAGATCCATGACCGCACCGACGTATTCCGCGGGGACGAGGATCCGCGCCTTGACATACGGTTCCTCGATGTGCTCAATCTTCGAGGCGTCGGGAAACTTCGCCGGGTTGTCGATCTCGAGCCGCTCCCCGTTTCGCAGGTAGACGTGGTAGACGACGCTCGGCGCCGTCATGATGAGCTCCAGGCCGTACTCGCGCTCGAGGCGCTCCTGCACGACCTCCATGTGGAGGAGCCCCAAAAAGCCCGCGCGGAATCCGAAGCCCAGTGCGGCGCTCGTCTCTGGTTCGAAGACGAGGGCGGCATCGTTGAGGGCGAGTTTTTCCAGGGCTTCTTTGAGGTCTTCGTAGCGGTCGGGGTCGACGGGGAAGATCCCCGCAAACACCATGGGCTTCACGGGGCGGTAGCCGGGAAGTGGTCGGTCGGCCTGCCGCGCGGCGTGCGTGATCGTGTCTCCGATGCGGATGTCGCGAATTTCCTTGATGTTGGCCACAAGGTACCCCACCTCCCCCGGGCCGAGGGCTTCCTGCGCCACCGGGTGCGGCGTGCGGACCCCGACCTCCTGCACCTCGTAGCGCTTCCCCGCGGCCATCATGAGGATCTCGTCGCCCGGCCGGAGGACGCCGTCGAACACGCGCACAAAGGCCACCGCCCCCCGGTAGCTGTCGTAGTAGGAGTCAAAGATGAGCGCCCGGAGGGGGGCCTGGAGATCGCCTTCGGGAGGCGGGATTCGCTCGACGATCGCTTCGAGGAGCTCGTCGATCCCGATCCCCTCCTTGGCCGAGACGAGGAGGGCATCGTCGGCGGGAAGGCCGATGCGCTCCTCGATCTCCCGCATCACCCGCTCCGGTTCGGCGCTCGGTAGGTCGATCTTGTTGAGCACCGGGACGATCTCCAGGTTGTGCTCCAGGGCGAGGTAGACGTTGGCCAACGTCTGCGCCTCTACCCCCTGAGTGGCGTCGACCACGAGCAACGCTCCCTCGCAGGCGGCGAGGGAACGCGACACCTCGTACGTGAAATCCACGTGCCCCGGCGTATCGATGAGGTTGAGGACGTACGTCTCGCCATTTCGCGCGGTGTAGAGCAGACGTGCCGTGTTCAGCTTGATCGTAATCCCCCGCTCGCGCTCGAGCTCGAGGACGTCGAGGACCTGTTCGCGCATTTCCCGCGCGGAAAGCGCCCCCGTCCGCTCGATGAGCCGGTCGGCGAGGGTCGACTTGCCGTGGTCGATGTGGGCGATGATGGAAAAGTTGCGGATTTTCTCTCGGGGGAGAGCCCCGTCTTCACCGCGTTCCAATCCCCGTGCCAAAAAAGACCCCCCTCCCGCGCGATGCGAAGGCTCGAAGTCCGGTCGTCGCCGTGCAAAAGTTCTGCGTCCAATCCTACCACAAGCCGGGGCCGTAAGGGAGTTCCGCCGCAAGCGAATCGACACGCCCGGTGGGCTGGAGTACAATAGCCTCGATTCCTCGGAAATTCTTGCAGACGCCGAAACCCCGATGCCGCAGGAGGGAAGCCGAAATGCCGCCGCCTCCTTCGGAACAACCGAATCCTCCGGCAAACGAAGGCCCCCACACGGCCGAACCGCCTTCCTCCCCGGAGACGGAGGGCGACCGCCTTCGCAGCACCGCCTGGCGGATCATCCTCCTCTTCGGCGTCGTAAGCCTCTTTGCCGACGTCACGTACGAAGGCCTGCGAAGCGTCGTAGGGCAATACCTCGCCCTCCTCGGGGCGAGCGCCGCCGTCGTCGGGACGCTCGCCGGGTTGGGAGAACTCCTCGGGTACCTCCTCCGCCTCGCTGGCGGGTACCTCGCCGACCGTACGCGCCACCACTGGTTCCTCACCGCTGTAGGCTACGCGATCAACCTCTTCTCTGTACCCGCCCTCGGCCTCGTGCACTCGTGGCCGCCGGCGGCGGCCCTCGTCCTCGCGGAGCGGGCGGGGAAGGGCCTGCGCACGCCGCCGCGCGACGCCCTCCTCTCCTACGCCACGAAACGGGTGGGCCGCGGCAAGGGCTTCGGGGTTCACGAAGCCATGGACCAGATCGGGGCGCTCACCGGCCCCCTCTTCGCCGCCCTCCTCCTCGGCCTCGGACTCGGGTACCGGACGACGCTCTTCGCCTACGCCTTACCGGCGACCCTCGCCCTCCTCGCCCTCGTCCTCGTCTGGCGCCTCTTCCCCCGCCCCGAACTCCTCGAGTCCGGGACGGAGGATCCCTCCTCCGGGCGGGAGGACCTTCGCCCCCAAAGCTCCCTCCCGCACGCGTCCGCCCGGAGCGATGCGCTTCCCATCCACACATTTTCTCGAAAATTCTGGGCGTTCCTCTTTTTTGCTGCCCTGGCCGCGACGGGCTTTCTCCACTTCCAGCTCATCGGATTTCACTTCGCGCGCGGCGGGCTCGCTCCGGAAATCGCCCCCCTTCTCTACGCGCTCGCCATGGGGGTAGACGCCGTATTCGCCCTCGTCGCTGGGCTTCTGTACGACCGGATGGGAATCCTCGTCCTCGGACTCGTCCCCTTGCTCACCGTAGGCGCGGCCGCCTCCCTCTTTTTGCCTTCCGAGGCGGGGCTCGGCTTCTCCGTATTGGGAATGGTCCTCTGGGGAGGTGCCATGGGGCTACACGAAAGCGTCCTCCGCGCCGCGGTCGCCGACCTCACGCCTCCGGAGCGGCGGGGGTTGGGATACGGGGTGTTCAACACGGTGTACGGCCTCGCCCTTTTTGCGAGCGGCATTTTCTTCGGCCTCCTCTACGGGTTGGGGGGAACGTACGTCGTGCTCGGAGTGACGATCTTGGAAATCGCCTCCTTGGGCGTGCTGGCGGTCGCCCTGCGCGGGTGAGGAGGGGCTTTTCCGCGGAGGGACCCACATACGCCGCGTCCCCCGAGGCGTGCGGCCTTCCGAACGCCGCTCAATCCGCCTCTTCTACCCAGCGCACGTAGACGAGAGGCAGTTCGAGTTCTTCTCCGTCTTCCTTGCGCAGGAGCACGCAGGGCTCGCTGCGGCCGACGGATGTGCGGGAGCACACTTTCCATCCGAGCGGGCGCACGGCAAGTCGTACGTCCCCTTGCGGGGTGTAGGCGGTGAGGACGACCTCGCGGCCCGTGGCCAGCGCACGGCGCAGGCGCTCCTCCACCTCGGCCAGCTTTTCTCGATCCGGCTTTGGCGGAGCTTGGGCTCCCCGGCGCAGGAAGTAATCGACGAGTGCCTCCCGGTGTTCCGGAAGGAGCATGCGGCTTCCTTCCCAGACGGATGCCGGCTCGTTTCCACCGCGGGGACTTCCGGACACGCGTCTTCCCTCCCCCTCTAGACGAACTCGCAAAGGAGACTTGAATCTCGTTTGCCGTACAGGCGCGCGAGGTCTCCCCGAAGCGGAGAATCACGCCTCGTGTCCGCCGATCTTATGCGCGCGCTCCCGCGCCTGCCCCGCCGGGGTGAGAGAAGAGGCGCGCACGAGGCTCGCCCGGCCAAACCGCTCCCAGATGAAGTCCAGCGTCCGGTACACCCTTTCCTCCCGCACCCGATCCCGAAAGAGCTCGAGGGGGAAGACGTCGTCGGCGGAAAGCCCGCCGAGGAACACGGACACGTGGCGCACGGGGAACCCCGACCAATGGCGACGAAAGAGGGCGCGGGCCGCCGCGGCGATTTCCGTCGGGGAACGCGTAGGCACGGACAGGCGCATCTGGCGGAAAAACCCGTGCCGCACCTCGAGGCCGTAGGCGCCCCCTATCCCTACACCGACGACGTTCCCGAGAACACCCAAGGCGCGGGCGCGGTGCGCCACCTCGTCGGCGAGCTCGAGGATCACGATCTCCACGTCCCGCCCTTCCCGGTAATCGCGCGGGAGGGTGATCCCCCGCCCTACCCCCTTTTGCCGCCACACCAGAGAAGGGTCTACGGGAGAGGGATCGATGCCGTTGGCGTACCGGTGAAGGCGCACCCCAAGCTTGCCGAACCGACGGCGGAGGAGCTCTTCGGGTGTTCGGGCGAGCTGGCCGATCGTGCGGATCCCCATGCCCCGCAGGTGGGCGCCGAGGCGGCGGGCGACGCCGAAGAGATCTTCTACCGGCCGGTGCCAAAAGGCATCGGCGAACTTCCCTGGAGCGACGCGGAATACGCCTTCGGGGGTCTTTTTTGCGTACGCGTCGCAGGCCATTTTTGCCGTGAGCTTGTTCGGGCCGATGCCCACGCGGGCGCTCAGGCCCGTGGCCTCGCGGATGCGTCGGCGGATCTCCTGCGCAGCGGATTCCGCCGTCCCGAAGAGGTGCAAGGTCGGCGTGAGCTCCACGAACTGCTCGTCGATAGAATACGGTTCCACGAGGTCGGAAAACGCCTCGAGAAGGGCGGTGATCCGAAGGGAGGTGGCGAGGTAGCGGGCCATGTGCGGGCGTACGACGACCGCCTCGGGACAGAGGAGGAGCGCCTCGCCCAACGTCATCGCCGTAGAGACGCCGCACGCCTTAGCCTCCCGCGTGGCCGCGAGGACGACCCCGTGTCGCCGTTCGGGATCCCCCGCAACGACCACCGGACGCCCCCGGAGGTCGGGCCGTGCCGCCACCTCCACGGAGGCGAAAAACGACTCCATGTCCACCAAGAGCACGACGCGTTCCTTCCCTGCGGATACGGCCCGCGCGGGTTTCTCCTCGTCTTCCGCGCGGGCGTAGTCCACTCCTCCGTCCATCCGAATCCCTCCGCCCCGAGCCGGACAATCGGCAAACAAAGATTCGTTGAACTTTAGTTCGTTTTTAGGATAGCACGGGGCAGCGAAAGACCTCAAGGGAGCGACGAGGGGTAGGCGCGACCCGCGGCGCGTATGCTACACTGAAGACGTCGGTCCCCGCCCCGGCCTTTTGCCCTCCGGCCGCAAAAGGCGAAAGGCGCGGTGGGGGGCGTATTTCGCGAATGCCGCAAATCGATCTAAATGGAAAGAGGGATCCACGACGGACGAAAGGACGGGTTTTCCGTGAAGACGCACTTCGGAACCGCCTCCGTGCACGTGCACGACGACCGCGTATCCCTCGCCGCCGTAAACGAGATTCTCGCGCGCAAGGCGCACCTGATCCTCGGGCGCGTGGAACTCACGGACGCCGGCGGAGACGTCGCCGTCTCCCTCATCGTCCGCGGCACGGACAACGAACTGGGCACGCTCGTCGCTGAACTGGAAGCGCTCCCCAACGTGAAGGCGAGCCTTTTCCTCCCCAAATGGGACGACGAATGAAAAAGGCGCGGAGGCCCTTTTGCCCCCGCGCGGCGATCTCCCGCTTGCTCCGGCAACCATCCCGGCAGTCCACGTGCCTCACCCTCCCGGCGGCTGTGCCCGTACCGGCATGGTGCAATCCGCCAAGCCTACCGGGCAAAAATGTGGTTGTCGATACGCTTGATCTGCGGCCGCGACCAGATCCACGCGGAAGTCGCAGTCTTGGGATTGAAGTAGTAAAGGGCTCCGCCGCTCGGGTCCCACCCGTTGAGCGCGTCGTACACTGCGCGGCGCGCCGTCGCATCCGGCGTGAGCCAGATCTGACCGTCCGAAACGCACGTGAAGGCCCCGGGTTGAAAGATGACCTCGGCTGATCGGCGCCGAGGTGGCCGCTCGTACCTTCCTCAACCCGTTTTGCGATTCCGGGGGCGCTCCGCGGACGGCGGCTCCTTCCCGAAAGTCAGTCCTCCTGCGCGTATACTACCTCTCCGCTCTGGGAGAGGTCGTAGCCACCGAAACGCCGAAGCTCTTCGCGGAAGGCTTCGCTTCGGAGGATCTCGAGGAAGCAGGCGCCCAGCGGGTTTTCCACAAAGGAACGCAAGAGGAGAAGGTCGTACTGCTCTTCGCCGACGGGGATGAAGTCGAGGTCGAAAGCCTTGGCCGCCGCGTAGATCCCCAACCCCACGTCGGCGCTTCCCTCGCGGATGGCGACCGCCACGGCGAGGTGGGTGGGCACTTCGCGGTCGTACCCGTACACGGACTCCCGAGAGATCCCCGCCTTGCGCAAAAGGTGGTCGAAGAGGATCCGCGTCCCCGCGCCGCGCTGGCGGTTCACGTAGCGCACGCCCGGACGGGCGATGTCTTCAAGGCTTCGGATTCCCAGGGGATTTCCCTTGGCGACGAGGAAGCCCTGAACGCGCTTGGCGAGGTGGACGAGCACCACAGGGACGCCGCGGATGTGGCGCCGGACGTAAGAGACGTTGTACGTCCCGTCCTCCGGATCGAGGAGGTGGATGCCGGAGCCGTGCGCCTCGCGGCGGGCGATCGCCTGAAGCCCCGCCGTGCTCCCCACGTGTGAAGACGAAAGGTCGCACGTGGGGTCCTTCCGCCTAAGGTGTGAGCGCAAGAGGTCGAGGGCGAAGTCGTGGCTTCCCGTGAGGACGACGGTGCGGTCGATCTGCGCCGGGTCGCGGAAGAGCTCGACCTCGACCTCCATCCCCTGCTCGAAGCCCTCCGCCTCCCGCGGGACGACGAGAAGCCCGTCGGCACGCACGAGGGACATCGTCACGCCGGCTCCGCGTGAGAGGGGCTGAACGACGTAACGCCCTTCCACCTTGCCTACGGTCACGCGTACGAATTCGTCGCGGCCGACGGCGGACACGAGGCGTCGCCCAAGGAGCGCGCGCACGCGCGGCCGTGGGGGCATTCCCTCCCCAAAATAGCGGTCGAGGAGGGGTTTCAAAAACCACTCCATGGCGAGAAAGGCGGAGACGGGAAAGCCCGGGATGCCGAGCAAAGGGCGACCTTCCGGAGTCACCGCGAGGACGACGGGCTTTCCCGGTCGGGTGGCGACGCCGTGGGCAACGATCTCGCCGAAGGACCCGAGGATGTCGGCGGTGTAGTCGTCGCGCCCGGCGCTCGAGCCGGCGTTCAGGACCACGACGTCGTAGCGTTCGAGAGCGGCGGCCACGCGCTCCCTGAGGAGCTCCGGATCGTCGGGCGTGATCGGGAACACCTCGGCGACCGCCCCCCAGGACTCCGCGAGGCCGCGGAGCATGGCGCCGTTGAACTCGGGGATTTCCCCGAGGCCAATGTCTTCCTTGGGTGGGACGAGCTCGTCACCCGTGGGAAGCACGGCCACGCGCGGACGCTCGAGAACCTCGACCTCGAGGACGCCGCCGGCGAGGAGTGCCCCCAGGTCGTACGGGCGAAGGCGGCGGAAGGCCGGGAGGATCATCTCCCCCACCACCACGTCTTCGCCGATCGGCCGTACGTCTTGCCACGGAGCCACGGGGGCGAGGACCTCGATTGTCCGTCCGTCGTCGAGGAGGTGGACGCGCTCGACGGCGATTACGGCGTCCGTCCCTTCGGGAAGAGGATCGCCAGTATCCACGACGATCGCCTCTTCCCCGACGCGCAGGCGCACGGGGTTGGTCTCCGAGGCGAAAAACGTCCGTTCTGCGCGCACGGCGAACCCGTCCATCGCCGCCGCGTTGTAGTTGGGCATGGAGACGCGGGCGTAGAGGTCCACGGCGGCAACGCGGTTCAGGGCCTCCGCCGTAGGAATTCGTTCCGTGCGACGGGAGACGTTCGCGCGGGAGAGCCAACGCCGGCGAACGTCGTCGAGGGGCTCTTCATCGAGAAACACCTTGCGCCCCACGGTTACTCCTCCCTTTCCGTCCAACGGGCTGCGAGACCTTCTCGCGGCTTGCGGGGGGGCGGAACGGCCACCTGCCGCGTGTCCAAAAGGTACACGCGGACCGACTCCCCGGCGAGGTACCCCTCCTTTTCTTCGGGCACCTCCGCGAGGCCGTCGCTCCCCAAGAGCGTAAAGAGAAGACCCGACTTTCCAAGCATTGGCTCTGCCCACCACCCGTCCGCCTCGCGCACGAGGCGCACGCGGTAGTAGTCCGTACGGCCGGCAACAGAGGCGAGGGGACGCCGGAGCTTCGCCTCGAGGGCGATCGGGGCGAAAACCGCTTCCCCGGCCAGGCGCGCGAGGAGGTGGCGGCCAAAGAGGAAAAAGACGACCGTGGCGGAGGTTGGATTTCCGGGGAGGCCGAGGACGAAGCGTTCGCCCACGCGCGCGAGCAAGGTAGGCTTCCCCGGATGGAGAGAAATCCCGTGGAAGAAGATTTCCGCGCGGAAGCGCTCCTCAAGCACCCGCAGCGTGAGGTCGCGCACCCCGACGGAGCTTCCGCCGGAAAGGATTACGAGGTCGGAGTCTTCGAGGGCGGCGCCGATCGCCTGGGCAAAGGCGTCTTCGTCGTCGCGCACAATGCCGCCACAGCGGACGCGCGCGCCGAACTCCTCGGCGAGGAGGCAGATCGCCGGGGCGTTCGTGTCGCGCACCTGCCCCAACCGGAGTTCACGCGTCTGGTGTGGGACGAGTTCGTCTCCCGTAGAAATCACGGTCGCGGTAGGAGGCGCGTACACGGGCACCTCGCGCACCCCAAGGCCGGCGAGGTAGGCGATTTCGTAGGGACGAAGCCGCATTCCCGGGCCGAGGACCTCCTCCCCGGCGAGGGCGTCCTCCCCGCAGAAGATCACGTTCTGTCCCGGTGAAACGGCGCGGTAGACGTTGAGGAGAGTCCCCATGACTTCCACGTGCTCCACGGCGACGACGGCGTCCGCCCCCTCGGGCAGCATTCCTCCCGTGGGAACGTACATCGCCTCCCCCTCGGAGAGACGACGCCCAGGAGTCTCGCCCATGCGCACCTCGCCAACGACGTCGAGGAGCGTGGGGGTGGATTCCCCTGCGCCGAAAGTCTCCCGGGCGATCACGGCGTAGCCGTCCACCGTAGAGCGGGAAAATGCGGGAACGTCCTCCGGAGCGCACACGCCGCGCGCGAGCACGCGCCCCGCCGCCCGGAGGAGGGGGACTTCCTCTACCGGGGGCGAAGGTATGGAAAGCGAGTCGAGGAGCTTTCGGACGTCGGCGACGGACAGGACGCGAAAGAGTTCCACCACGCGGCACCCCTTCCTCGTGAAGACGGCGCCGAGTTGCCCCGGCGCCGTCTCCGTTGCCGAACCCGCAGCCGTCAGGCGATGATCTCGAGCTCGCGGAGCTTTTCCTCGGGCACGACGCCGTCCCGCCAGCCGCGGACGCGGTAGTACTCGTCGAGCATTTCGTCGAGATGGCTCACCATGCCCTCGGACTTCCCCGCAGCCGGCTCTTTCAGGAAGCGTTCCGGCAGGTAGTCGTCCTCACGCCGGTTGAAGCCGGCGAGGTTGTTGTAATAGCGCTCGAGATTGTAAATGCGTTCCCCGATGCGGAAGAGTTCCTTTTCCGTGATCTCCATGCCCGTGAGCGCGGAAAACTGCCGCGCGTAGTGCTCCGGCGTCTCGGAAAACGTCGAGAACTTGCACACGTCGAGGGAATCCGTGAAGGCGAAGAGGTCCTGAAACCACTTTTGGAGTTCGCCCTTCCCGGCCACGGCCGTCCGCTCCACAGGGTAGGGAATCCCGAGGATCTCGGCGCTGATCGTGTAGCCGCGGAGGTGGCAGGCACCGCGGTTGCTCGTGGCGTACCCAAGGCCAATCCCCTGAAAGGCCCGCAGGTCGTAGGCGGGGATGGACTGCCCCTTTACAGACATGGAGATCTCGGGCGCACCAAGAGACTTGGCGAAGCGGGCCGGTCCCTCGGCGAGGTCGTCGCCTACCCCGCTTCGCTCGGCGATCGAGCGGAGGAGTCCGATGGCGCGGTCGGCGTCTCCCCAGCGGATCGCGTACCCAATGAGCCCGCGCTCGTAGGCCTCCATCGCCACGGCGATGGCGTTCCCCGTCTCGATGGTGTCCATGCCGAAGTCGTTTGCGAGGTCGATCATGCGCGCCACCGCTTCGCGGTCGATGACCCCGATGAGCGCTCCAAGGGCCCAGGCGGACTCGTACTCCATGCTCCCGGCGGGGACCGTCGTCCGGTACTTCCCCTCCCGCACGACGACGTCCTTTTTGCAGCCTACGGGGCAGGCGTGGCAGGTGTGGTCGCGGTAGAGGATCGTCTCCCGCACGCGTTCTCCGCCGATTTCGGCTACACCGTCGATCACCGTCGTCTTGGCGTTGTACACGGGGAGACCGCTCACGCCGTCGATGACGTTCATGAGCACGTTCGTCCCGTACACGGAGAGGCCGCCCTTTTTGGGCGCCGTGACCGCTCCTTGAAGGATCGCCCTTAGCCCGTCTTGATTTGCCTTGTGATAGGCAGTCTCGTCGTAGGCGACGAAGTCGCGGTCGCGGGCCGTCCCCTTGACGACGAGCGCCTTGAGCCGCTTGTAGCCGGCCACGGCCCCGGTGCCGCCGCGCCCTGCCGCGCGATCGTCCTCGTTGATGAACGAAGCGAAGCGTACGAGCCGCTCGCCCGCCGGACCTATGGCCATCACGCTTACGTCCTCCGGGCGACCGCCACCGTGGCGTTCCCGCAAGACCCGCACGGTCTCCCGCACGCCGAGACCCCAAATGTCCGACGCGTCGCGGATTTCCGCGCGCCCGTTTTCAACGTACAGGTAGACGGGCTTTTCGCTCCGCCCGCGGATGAGGATGTTGTCCACGCCCGCCCACTTGATTCGGGCGGCCGTCCATCCACCCATGTGCGAATCTGTCACCGTCCCCGTGAGGGGAGACTTTGTGACGACGGCCAACCGTCCGCTCATGGGCGAGCGCGTCCCCGTGAGCGGGCCCGTCATGATCGCGAGCAGGTTTTCGGGCGAGAAAGGTTCTACGTGCGGCCCGTTGTCGAACACGTACTTTACGCCGAGGCCGCGGCCGCCGATGTACTTCCGAACGAGTTCCCAGTCGAGCGGCCGTTCTTCTACCGTGCCCCGCGTGAAGTCCACAAGGAGTTCGCGGTTGTTGTACCCGCGCAGCATCGTACCCACGCCTCCCTTTTCGAGGAAACGGGTGCCGAGACGTCGAAAACCGCAATACGGGTGGGGGTGTTTCTCTTTTTGTCATTATACCCTATATACCCTATTGCTTCCTGAAAGTGTTTACTCGGTAAGAACCGTTTCGATCGTTCGGCACCGTCTCGACCTCAGGGAAAGAGTTCACGCACGAGAGGATGTTCTCGCCGTAAGGTTGCCGTCGGGCCGGCGGCGAGCACGCGGCCGCGCACGAGGACGACCGTGCGCTCCGTGAGGTCCTCCAAGTCGCGATAGTCGTGGCTGATGAGGAGGAGGCTCGTCCCCTGGTCTCGCAGGATCTCCCGAAGGGTCGCCTTGAAGGGCGCACGCGACGTAGCGTCTATGGCGGCGAAGGGTTCGTCTAAAAAGAGCATTTCAGGCCGCAGCGCCAGCGCGCGGGCGAGGGCAAGGCGCGCCCGCTCCCCACCTGAAAGGAACCGGGCATTTCGTCCCGCAAAGACTTCCAGCCCAAAGCGCTCGAGCCAGGCGTACGCCCCTTCCCTTGCCTTCTTCCGCCCTAAGCCGCGAATGCGCAAGGGGAGGTAGACGTTCGCCAGCACAGTACCCGTAAGAAGCGGCGGATCTTGAAAGACGACGGCCATGCGCCGGCGGAGTTCCGTCGGAACGGTGCGGCCTACGGGTATACCGAACACCTCGCGTTCCCCCTCCGTCGGCGAAAGAAGAAGGGCGAGGACCTTGAGGAGCGTCGTCTTTCCCGATCCGTTCGGGCCCGCGAGCCCGAGACGCTCCCCTGCGGCGAGGTGGAGGTCGATTCCATCCAGGATGGCGCGTCCGGCGCGTACGACGCGCACCCCGCGCACGCGGAGGACGTCTCCCACGTCGATCCCCCCTTCGCCTCGCAACCCAGATTCCTGGATCAGTCCTCCCGGACGCGGTGCTGGAGGTGGGTGAGGAATGCGGTGACGGCGAAGGACAAGGCGAGGAGGAGAAAGCTGATCGCCAGCGCTCGGTCGAACGCCCCTTTCGACACTTCAAGGACGATCGCCGTCGTAAGCGTCCGCGTTTCTCCGCGGATGTTGCCGCCGACGATCATCGCCGCCCCCACTTCGGAAATCACCCGTCCGAAGCCGGCGATCACCGCGGCGAGAAGCGGCAGGCGAATCTCCCGCAAGAGGAGGTAGAGGTACGTCGCCGGCGTCGTCCCCAAGGAGAGGAAAAACTCGTGCAGCCGCTCTTTGGCACCTGCGGCGGCTGCCGCGACGAGGGCGACGAGGATCGGCGTCGTGAGGATCACCTCGGCGATGACGATAGCTGCAGGCGTGTAGATGAGATGGAGGTCGCCCAAAGGCCCGTTTCGCCAGAGAAAGAGGGCCACCCACAGCCCAACGACCGTAGGCGGAAGCCCCATTCCGGCGTTAAAGATGCTTAGGAGCACCCCACGGCCGCGAAAGTGCACGACGCCGAGGAGGACGCCCAGCGGAAGGCCGATGAGGAGGCTGATCCCGAGCGCCCAAACCGCGATGCGGAGAGAGAGCCCGAAGATCGCAACGATTTCCGGATCTCGGGCCAAGAGAATCCGCACCGCCTCACGGAGTCCCGACCACACGAGATCCACAGCTTTTTACTCCTTCCCCTCTTTCGTCTTTCGCATCGGGGAAGAAGAGGGGCTGCCCGTACTTGTCGACGCCGAACTCGCCGATGAGCTTTTGCGTTTCCGGCGACACGAGAAACTCGACAAAGGCCTTGGCGCCTTCCGCGTTCACCTTGGGGTACTTTTCGGGATTCACCTGCATGACGTGGTAGATGTTGAGGAGGTCCTTGTCGCCCTCGCGGACGATGGCGAGATCGATCTTGTCTTTGTAGGCGAGGTACGTCCCGCGGTCCGTCAGGGTATACGCCTGCCTTTCGTTGGCGATGAGGAGCGTCTGCCCCATCCCCGTACCGCTCTCCGTGTACCACGCCTGTCCCCTGAGATCGACACCGGCCGCCTTCCAGAGGGCCAGTTCCTTCTTGTGCGTGCCCGAATCGTCGCCGCGGGAAACGAAGCCCATGCCGGAGGCGGCAATCGCTTTCATGGCAGCCTTCAGGTCTTGGGCTTCCTTGACCTTGGCCGGGTCGTTAGGGGGACCGACGAGGATGAAGTCGTTATACATGACGAGACGGTAGTTCGTCCCCGTGCCGTCCTCGACGAGTGGTTTTTCCGAACTGGGGGCATGGGTGAGGAGCACATCCGCTTCGCCGCGCTTCCCCATCTCCAGCGCCTGTCCCGTGCCGACGGCGACAACCTTGACCTTGTAACCCGTCTGCTTTTCAAAAATCGGTACGAGGTAGTCGAGAAGGCCCGTATCCTGCGTGCTCGTGGTCGTCGCGAGGACGACGTCCCGCACGGCGGGCGTCGGTTGCGGCGACTCTGCATGAGAAGCCTGCGATTCCGAAAGTGGGCTTTGCAAAGTCGACTTGCCGCAACCGGCAAGCGCCCCGAAGACGGCAACCCAAAGGACAAGGGCGGCGACCGCCCAGCGGTGCTTGACCGCGATCGTTCGGAACATGCGGATCTCCCTTTTTTTCGTGTGCCTCTTTCACCAAACGCTTGCACTTTCGACAGGATCCTGCTTCTAGTGCGTGCGGGAGACTTCCTGCGGGGTTTGGACAACGACACACCATAGCACCCGAAAGCCCCGAACGCGGTTTACTTTTGGGGTTCCTCCTCCGTCCACGCGAGGGCGCGGGCGTACTCCTCGGGCGTGTTCATGTTGAAGAAAATGCGTTCCGCCTCCTCCGGAGTGAGCCCGAGCTCTTCCGCCCGGACGTAGCGCACGCGGATTCGTTCGTACACGTCGACCAAGCGCCGCTTTCCCTCAAGGAGAACGGCTTCGAAGTGCGGTGCCGTTTCTTTGCGGTACACCGCGTACAAGGTGTGCACCTGACCCCCCACTTCGGGGACCGCGGCGTCGTATCCTTCGGAAAGCTCCACCAGGCGAAGGGCGACGTCTGCGGAGACGAACGGCATGTCGTTTGCCACGACGAAGACGCGATCGAAGCGGGCGAGGAGGAGGCCTGCGTGTACGCCGGCTACAGGACCCTGTCCCGGATAGCGGTCGCGTGTCATGGGAAGGCCGAGGTCTTCGTAGGCTCCCGGATCGTTGGTGACCAGACAGACGTCCGGGAAGTGCGGGCGCAAGGTCTCCACGATGCGGCGGATGTTAGGAAATCCGGCGAAGGGGAGAAACGCCTTGTTGCGCCCCATGCGCGAAGATTTCCCCCCGGACAAGATGCACGCGCTCCGCACGCGCCTCCCTCCTTCTCCAAAACTTGGGAGGGCGAGGTCCCCTACCGATCCCGACCTTCCTCCGCCTGAGGCCTCCCGTAACCCTCCTCTTCGGCGGCGACGTCTAAGGGGTAGGTAAAGGCGTCCACGAGGGGGAGCTCGAACGGGTCGGAGAGTTCAAGCGCGGGAATCCCCTTTACGTAATGGCCGCAGCGATCGCACACGTCGACGCGAACCTTGTCGCGCTCTGCATCGAAAAAGAGGACTTCCAAATGATTTGGGTCGTCCTCGCCGCAAGCAGGACAACGAAGCCGCGGAAACTCCCATGCGGCGCCACAGCTCGGACAACGGAGAACCCGTTCACCTCGGTCCCCCACGAACTCTCCTAAGTGCGGAAGGGCGCCGCAGAAGGGGCAGCTCCCGTGGCCCCAAACCTTGAGAGACACCTTTTCATTGCCCAACCACGCCTCCCGTACGGCCACGCGCGTCGGGTACAGGGCGAAGAAAAGCCACGCCTCGAGGGCCTTGGGCTGCACTTCCAGGCGTTCTGCCGCTTCGTGAACGGCGGCCTCCTCCCCCGCCCAGGCTGCGGCGAGAAGCTCATGGCGCTCCGCGGGCGAAGTCTTCTCTAAGACCTCCCGTAGCGAAACTCGTACATCTTCAGAAAACCCTTCCCAGGTGGCTACGAGCGAAAGCAGACTTTCCGCGTGGGAGAAATCAACCGAGGTTTCGATCGCTCGAAGAAGCGGCGTCCCCGCCCGAAGGTGCGCTTGAACTTCTTCTTCAGGCACCCGGGGAACCGAAGTGGTGAACGGATGTTCCGCATACGCCCCGAGAAGGTCGACGTACGCTTCCCGAAGCTTTGCAAAACCTTCGTCTTCCTTGATCTCTTCGGGGAAGGGCATCGTCTCCCACATCTGCACAATGCGCTGTACGTCCACGTCCGTCGCTCCTTTAGACACGTACTCGCCCAACCAGGACGTCGCCCCGACATGCTTCCCGCGGGACGTGAGGGGCGGGGCTCCTCTCTCCCATCCGCGTAATCTCGGAAATGAGGAGCCCCTTACGGGTATCGTCCGTCTCATGTAGCGCTTTGAGAACTCGAAGTTACGGAAGATCTCGGGCTACGCTTCCCTTGCAACCTTCCCGTCGGTCCCACGGGTGCGCAAAGCCTCTTCTCGGGCGAGAACCTGCTTTGCCCACTTCGGACTGTGCTCTTCGGCAAACTCCAGGGGAACGTACCCTGCTCCGAACCGGAACATCCCCTTGAAATCGTCGAAGTTGTAGAGGGCGAGAGGGATGTGGACCAGGAGGACGAAGAGCGTCACGAAGAGGGGGAACCACACGTGTACGTCGAAGAAGATCTTGTTCCACACGTGCGGCAACGCGCCGGGGAAGAAGTACATCTGCCATCCCGTAACGATCACCACAAGTATGGCCAGGAGAACGACGATCCCTAAGAATTTTTGCCCGGCGTTGTACTTGGTTTGGGGGTATTCCTTGGGTTTTCCGAGGCGGAGGATCTTTTGCGGGTACCCCCCCAAATTCGTCCACCACAGCCACGTATCACGATCCCAGGTGAACAGCTCGCGCACGAGGGCGGTGAAGCTCCGCCAGGCAAAGAGCACGTACCCGAGAGACGCGAAGGTGAGAAGCGCCCCAGCATATACGTGCCATTTGATGAAGGACACCGCCGTAGGTCCGCTCACCCACCCAAATTTTACCCCAAACCCCGTAACCGCAAGCGTAAACCAAGAAAGGAGGAGGAGAAAGTGCATGATCTGACTCGGCAGACGATGCTTGAGAATCCACCGCCGCGTCTCGGCCATCGGCCGCCACCTCCGTTTTCACCGCGTTTTCGTGCGGATTTACCGCCTTTTACGCTCACTCGCCTTCTTCCTTAATCGTCGGCGCATCCGACCGCGCGTCCGAAAGGGCGGCGAGGCCGACGAGTCCCGCCGCCACGGCACCAACGACGCCGAGGACGGGAAGTTCGCCTTCGCGGTTCGGCACGGAAACCTTTTCCGGCAGGCCGTACACCTTGGGCTCGTCCAACAAGATGTAGAAGGAGTTGAGCCCGCCGGCGATGTCCTCCTCGCCGTACACGCGCGCCTTGTCCTCGCCGCGCGCCTGAAGCTGGGCCACGCGGTCGCGGGCGTGCTTCCGGAGCTCGTCCACGTCGCCAAACTGGATCGCGTCCGTTGGACAGACTTGGGCGCACGCCGGCTGCATCCCGTGTTGCAGGCGGTCGTAGCAGAGCGTGCACTTTTGCGCCACGCGCTTTTTGGCGTCTACGTGAATCACGCCAAAGGGGCACGCCCGCTCGCACGTACCGCAGCCGATGCACACGTCCTCCTGTACGTACACCGATCCGAACTCCGTGCGCACGATGGCGCCGGTCGGGCAGACGTCCATACACGCGGCGTCCGTACAGTGCTTGCAGGAATCGGAAAGGAAGAGCCAGCGTCCGTTGTGGTTTTCGTCGAACTGCTCGATGAACTTCATGTGGCGCCAGGTGGTCGCCGTAAGGCGGAGCGTGTTGTCGTAGCTGTCGCCGGAAAAGCCGATGTGCTCTTCCATGGGGAGGTCGTTCCACTCCTTACAGGCCACCTGACACGCTTTACATCCGATGCACAACGACGTATCGATGAGCATCCCCTTAGCTCCCAACGCCGACACCCCCTCGTGCTCTCGCGTTTAGCCTTCGACCTTGCGGATGTTACACGTGAAGACCTTGGATTCGTGGATGCGCGAGTTCGGCTCGCCGACGATTGCCGTGATGTCGTTTGTGGCGTCGCCCGTCACCACCGCTCCGGCGTACCCCCAGTGGATGGGCAGACCTACGACCTGGTAGGTCCGGCCGTCGATGACGTAGGGGCGGATGCGCCGCGTGACGAGGGCGCGCGCCCGCACTTGACCCCGCTCGGTCGCGATCTCGACCCAGTCTCCGCTCTTCACTCCGATCGTCTTTGCGAGCTCCGGCGAAATCTCGGCAAAGAGCTCGGGCATGAGCTCCGAAAGCCACGGGAGGTTGCGCGTCATGGCGCCGCCGTGCCAGTGTTCCGTGAGGCGGTACGTCGTGATGATGTACGGGTACTTCTCATTCGCTACGCCGTGGAGGACGTTCCGCGGGATCTCTTTGTAGTAGACGGTCACGGGGTTGTGCGGGTAGTTGGGATAGAGGAGGTTGCCTACCGGCGTCTCCACAGGTTCGTAGTGTGTCGGAAGCGGTCCGTCGGCGAGCGGAGCAAAGATCTGCAGACGTCCGTCGGCCAACATGATGAACGGATCGCGTCCGGAATGGGCATCAAGGCCGATCCCGTCGGGCTTCGCTTCGACCGTAGGTGCCTTGGCCGCCGGGAAGTCCGGAACGTCATCTCCGACCCACTTCTTTTGCGCCTCGTCCCACCAGATGAGCTTCTTGTTTTCCGCCCACGGACGCCCGTTCGGGTCGGCGGAGGCGCGGTTGTAGAGGATGTGGCGGTTTGCCGGCCAGGTGAAGCCCCAGTTCAAAGCGTAACGCCCATGAGGATCGCGGGAGGCGGCGCGGTTCGTCTTGGGGTCGGGGTAGATCCCCGCGTAGAGCCAGTTTCCACACGCCGTGGAGCCGTCGTCTTTGAGCTCGAGGAAGCTCTTCACGTGGGAGCCGTCGGCCACGTTGTAGCCGTTGATCTCCTTGAGGATTTTGAGGATGTCCGGTCCATCGTTCGGATCGCTTCCCTCGTAGTCCCACGTGAGGTGCTTGATCGCCCAGTCGCGCGGGTTCGTGCTGTTCGCGTAGAGCTTCTTGAGCCGCTTGCCGAGTTCGTACGTGAAGTACAAGTCGCCGCGAGCGTCTCCCGGAGATTTGCCGGCCTTTTCCCGCCACTGCGCCGTGCGCCCGGTGTTCGTGATGCTCCCGGACTTTTCCGCAAAGGCGGCTGCGGGGAAGACGAAGATCTCCGTCTGAATTTCTTCGGGCTTGAGCTTCCCCTCCTCGACCTCCGGTGCGTCCTTCCAGAAGGTCGCCGACTCCGTGAGGAACGGGTCGACGATCGCCATCCACTTGAGCTTAGGCAATGCGTCTGTACGGATGAACGAGGCGTGCTGCCCGCTCAAGGCGATGTTCTGTCCCATCTGGATGAGGCCCTCGACGATCCCCTGGCGCATCTGGTCGAGAATCCCGAAGATCATATGGTCTCCGAAGGCCCGCGGAAGCGAGTTGAAGCCAAAGTCGTTTTCGGCCGTCGCGTGTTCGCCGAACCACGCCTTGAGGAGGCTCACGACGTACTTCGGGGTGTTCGCCCACCACCCCGTGGGCCTCGTCACCTTGAGGAGGTACTCCTCGAGGCTGTTGGCACCTTTCTGGGGGACGGCGATGTACCCCATGAGTAAGTGGGCGAGAAGCGGGAAATCCGAGGCGCCCTGAACGTTGGAGTGCCCGCGCATCGCGGCTATGCCGCCGCCGGGTCGCCCAACGCTCCCCAAAAGACCGAGGAGGATCGTCGCTGCCCGGATGATCTGCGCACCTACCGTGTGCTGCGTCCAACCCATGGAGTAAACGAATGCCGCCGTCTTGTCCGGACGGCCCACCTCCGCGAGCGTCTTGGCGACGTAGAGGAAATCCTCTTTGGATACGCCGCAGATCTTTTCCACCATCTCCGGCGTGTAGCGGCTGTAGTGGCGCTTCAAGATCTGGAAGACCGTGCGCGGGTGCTGTAAGGTATCGTCGCGCTTCGGCCGCCCGACGCGGAGCTTTTGCGCGACGCGTTCCGTGAGCGTCTTGGGCTCTTGCGAGGCGGGTACGAGCTCCTCGCGCTCATAGTCCCAAAGCTTTCGGTCGTAGGCGCCCTTCTCCGGATCGTAGCCAACGAAAAGCCCTTCCAGGTCTTCCGTATCCTTGAAGTTCTCGTTCACGAGGAAGGGAGCGTTCGTGTAGTTCACGACGTATTCCTTGAAGTACAGGTCGTTTTGCAAGATGTAGTTCACGAGCGCCCCGAGGAAGACGATGTCCGTCCCCGGCCGGATGGGAACGTACTTGTCCGCCGCAGAAGCGCTGCGCGTAAAGCGCGGGTCGACGACGATGAGCTTTGCTCCGCGCTCCTCCTTGGCCTTGAGTACCCAGCGGAATCCCACGGGGTGGTTTTCCGCCATGTTCGACCCCATGATGACGATCACGTCGCTGTTGTAGAGATCCTGCACAGCGAGGGTCATCGCCCCGCGCCCAAAGGAAGCCCCGAGGGCGGGAACGGTGGAAGCGTGGCAGAGGCGGGCGTTGTCGTCGAGGTTTACGACGCCGAGAGCGCGCAGGAGCTTGATGTGGAGGTAGAGCCATTCGTTTTCGTTCGTCGAACCACCGAGGTGAGCGATGGCGGGCGTGGCCATGATGAGGTTTCCGTCCTTGTCCTTCTCGACGAACGTGCGGTCGCGCGTTTCCTTGATGAGCTGGGCGACGCGGTCGAGAGCCCAATCGTACGGCTTCTCTTCCCACTCCGTACCCCCGGGACGGCGGTAGAGAACCTTCGTATTGCGCGCGGGGTTGTTTACGAGCTGGAGGGCGGCCGACCCTTTCGAACACAGGGTACCGCGGTTGATGGGGTTGTCGGGGTTACCCTCGATGTGGATGATCTTCTCGTCCACAGACGTGGCGAGCATCCCGCATCCTACGGCGCAGTAGGGGCACACCGTCGGGTACGTCTTGCCCTTCTTGATGTCGAGCTGGATCTTTGCCGTTCGGGCAAAAGCCTTCCGCGCCCCCGAAAGGCTGAAGATCGATGCGGCGGTTACGGCAAATCCCGCACGCTTCAAAAATTCGCGCCGCGTGATGACGGCCATAGAACTCCCCCCTCAAGTCGCGTTTAGAGTGAGCTGGCGAGCTTGCTTCCCACCTTGTCGCCTTTGATCCGGCCGCCCGAGGTGTAGAGGATCGCATTGCCGCCGCGGACGTAGCCGAGGACGTCCATCCCGAGTTCTCCTGCGAGGAGGACCGCCTGTTGCGTCGCCGCACTTCGCGAAGCTGCGACTCCGATGCCGTAGCGAGTCGCCTTGAGGATCATCTGAAGCGTGAGCCTCCCCGTTCCGAGAAGGAGAATCTCCTCCCCAGGAATCCCGTGCCGCAAGGCGTAGCCGATCACCTTGTCCACCGCGTTGTGTCGTCCCACATCTTCCCGAAGGATGAGCTCCCCTCCCTGGGTGACGATGGCCGCCCCGTGCACCCCACCTGTTGCCTTGTACTTTTCCATGGAACGCACCATCGTCGTCATGTAGTCCTTGATCTCGGCGATCGTGCCGCGCCAGGCCCCACGCACGGGGTAAATCTCCAATGCCCGCAAAGCCGAGCGCAAGCTTTCGCACCCGTCGCCGATGCCGATGAACCGAGCGAGCTCTTGCCCCGCCCGCTCCCAGGCACGCCGCGCACGGAGCGGGTCGCGAAGCGCCACGCGGGCCTCGAGGACGAACCCGCGCCGCACGAACTCCGCGTCCCGAATGTCTTCGGGCGTTTCGATCATCCGGTTGGCGTACAAAAATCCGGCAAGCCAATCCTCGAGATCCTCCGGCGTGATTTGAAACGACCCCGCGGCGACCCCCTCTACGACGAGCTCCAGCGTGTACTCCTCGGGCATGCCTTTCATCGTCCTTCACCTCCTCCGCGGGCACCGAGGAACCCCCATAGGCATAGTGGAAACCCTGCGTAATGAAAGCGCTTTCGCGCTTTCATCTTCATCCTACCTTTTCTACCCTTGTTCGTCAATAGGCATGCAAAAGCGGGACACAAAGTCGGGCTTGCGGGATTAAGAAGAAAAGTACAATCTGTAAAAGAACAGGAAAAAAGGGATTCTACCTGAGAATCGCTCTCATGAATTACCTTTCACAAATTCACGACCGCCACCTGCCCGATAGGAGGGCAAATTCGCCAGCCTTCGCCTAGCACAACCCTAAAACGCAAACCCGCGGCAGACAACTCCGTGCCCGCCGCGGGGAAAAATAAAAAACACGTGAAAAACAAAAACGCCGTTCGCGTCAGGCTCACCCTCCGCTCACCGGTGGAATTACGGCCACGAGCGACCCCGGGGGAACCGGCTCTTCGTCTGAAGCGTAGGCTTCGTCTACAGCAAACGCGGAAACCTCCCAAAGATCCCGAGCTTCGGGGTAGCGCTCGGCGAGGGCGGAGCGTATTTCGCCTACGGTGATCCCTTCGCAGTAGGGAAGTTCGACCTCACGCGCGCCGACGCGCTCCGCAATGGCGGCATAGAGGCGAACGCGGACCAAAGAAGCAGACACGAAGTCCCCACCTCCTTTCGAAAACCGGGGCAGAAAAACCAGCCGTCAAAGACGGGGGGTAGGGTCGGAGACGACTTCCGCGGTCGAGGAATCGGAAGGGGGATTCCCGGCCGATCCCCCTCCCCTCTCCTCTACGCTCGCGTTCGCCGCCTCGGGCGCCCCTCCCCCACCCGCTTTAGGAGGAAAGGTTTTTCCCCGGTACAGGTGGAGCTTTTCGGCGATCCAGGCAACGAATACGCTCAATTCGAAGAGAAAGAGAAACGGAAGGAGGGCAAAGAAGCTAGACAAAAGATCGCCGCGGAAGCCAAAGACGACGAGGAGTGCCCCGGCAAAGTACACGTACGGCCTAAGGCGTACGAGGGAAGCGTGGTCGAAGACGCCAATCTGCCCGAGAAAGAGAACGATTACGGGAACTTCGAAGATGAGCGACACCGGTAAGGCGAGCCGGAAGAAGAAGCTGATGTACGCGTTAGCGCTCAAGAGGAGGGGCAAATCGAGGAGGTTGTTGAACCAGGTGAGTACGTCGAAGAGGACGGGAAAGAGGACCGCATAGGTGAAGAGGATCCCCACGAGGAACGCGAGAACCGTGAGGGGGATGTAGCGGACGGCGATCCTCGCCTCTTCCTCCGTGAGCCCCGGGCGGACGAAGAGGTAGATTTCCCAAAGGGCGTACGGAATGATCACGAACAGGGCGAAGTAAATCCCTACCTTGAGGTAGAGGACGACCGCATCCGTAGGGGCAAAGGCGTACCACGGAATCCCCACGGGGTTTAGAAGCGGAAGGATCTTGCTGGAGAGAAAAATCCCGAGAAGCGCGGAAAAGAGAAAGAAAAAGAAGATGCGGATGAGCCGTTGCCTGAGCTCACCCAAGTGCTCCGTGAAGGTCATCCGCTTTTCCGGCCCGTAGGGATCCTCGCGTTTGCGAAACACGGCGCCTCACCTGCCCTTCGGGGACACGTCCGGAGTGTGCCCCAAAATCCAAGCCTCCCCGTCCTCCCGATGTTCCTTTTTCCAAATTGGTGTGATTTCTTTCACTCGGTCGATCACGTAGCGGTTGGCCGCATACGCCTCCGCGCGGTGGGGTGAGGCCGTGGCGATCGCGACGGAGGCTTCGGAAATCGCGATCGGGCCGAGGCGGTGGACGACGGCCACCCGCACCTCCGGCCAACGCGCGCGCACCTCTTGGCCAATTTCCTCGAGGGTCTTGAGCGCCATGGACTCATACGCCTCGTAGGAAAGGGAGAGCGTGCGCTTCCCTTCCGTCCATTCTCGGCCGACGCCCAAAAAGAGGACTACCGCCCCCATCTCCGGACGGGTGACGAATTCGAGGAGCGGCCTGGGATCGATCGGCTCCCGAACGAGCCCGAAGCGCCCCCATTCTACCTCCCGCCAGAGGGGAAGTTCCCCCTCCCTTCCCGTTTCTCGGCGCTCCATCGCCTAAAATCTCTCCTTTCCGCATCTTCGCCTGGGTCGATCCCGGCGCGAAAAACCCCTTCCGCCGGGCGGACGCACCAAAAAGCTCGTACGTTCGCCGCCCGAATCCCGCCCTTTTGCGGTCCGGGCGGCGTACGCCCTCATCGACTAGTACGGCGCCACGTCGAGGAGGACGGTTTCCACCTCCGTCCCTGCGGGAAGGTCCTCCCCTGCGGGCAGGTAGAGAAGGGCGTTGGCGCGAACGAGGGTGGAGAGGTACGAAGAGGAATCGGGCCCGAGCGTTCGTGCTACGATGCGACCGCCCTCCCAGCGGTAGCACCCGCGGGCGTATACGGGAAGCCGCCTGCGTCCGGGGATCGCCCCCTCGAGTACGGCGGGAACGCGGGGATGGAGGGCGCGTTCCGGAGAAAGGCCCATGTAGGCGAGAACGTAGGGGCGAACGAAGATGTGAAAGCCGACGAAGGCGGCCCCGGGATTGCCCGAAAGCCCGAAGAGCATGCGCCCGTCGACGTGCGCGACCGTCGTCAGTTGTCCGGGACGAAAGGCGAGGCGGTCGAAGAGGATTTCTCCGCCCACGCGCCGAAACGTCTCGGGAATCAAGTCGTAGTCTCCGACGGCGACACCCCCCGTCGTAATGAGCACGTCGACTTCCTCAAGAGCCGATCGGACGCGGGCGTAGAGGAGCTCTCGTTCGTCGGGAACGACACCGTAGACGTGGGCGCCCATTCCCAACATGGCGACCTGGGCCCCGAGCATGAAGGAGTTGGACTCGCGGATCTTGCCCGGGACGAGCGGCTCGTCGGGGGCGAGGAGTTCGTCGCCCGTGACGAGAATCCCTATGCGTGGGCGGCGCCCTATGCGTACGCGCGTACGTCCAAACGTCGCAAGGACAGAAATCGCCCCCGGCGTGAGGAAATCGCCCGGACGGAGAAGGACTTCTCCTTGACGGATATCCTCCCCCGCCTCAAAGACGTCGCGTCCGGGGGGAAGGGAACGGCGGACGACGAGCGTGTCGCCTTCGACTTCTCCGTCCTCAAGTCGGAGGAGGGTATCGGCGCCTTCGGGAAAGGCCGTGCCGGTCATGAGGCGCACGGCCTCCCCCGCACCAAGCGGGGCATCGTACGTCCTCCCCGCCGCGAGTTCGGCAACGATGCGCAGGCGGACGGGACGTTCCGGAGAAGCCTTTTCGACGTCCCGGCTCCGGATGGCAAACCCGTCGGCGCCCGCACGGCGAAACGGCGGAAGGGAGAAGTCCGCCACAAGGGTGTCGAGGAACACGCGACCTGCCGCCTCCGCCAGCGGTACCTCCACGGGTTTTGGTGAGGGAACGTGGGCCATGATCTTCGCGAGGGCTTCTTCGTAGGGAATTGGCGTACGTTCGGCAACGGGCAAAGGGCACACCTCTCTTCCTCTCTTCCTCTTGGATCGGCCTGCGTTTTTCCTCCCGTGCCTCGATTCTCTCGCCTCGGCGTTTGCTGGCGAACGTCGCGACGCGGCCAGGGGCTGTTTGCTCTAGACGCACGTGCGCGGAAGCGGCTCGGTCCTCTTGTAGTCCCCGGACTTTCCACCCCGCTTCTCGAGAAGGTGCGCGGGGCCGAGGACGAGCGTCCGGTCGACGGCCTTGACCATATCATACACTGTAAGCGCCGCAACCTGCACGGCCGTAAGCGCTTCCATTTCCACGCCCGTCTTCGCCGTCGTCTTTACTTCGGCGCGGATTTCGAGAACGCGCTCTTCGGGGAAGGCGAAATCGATGTCCACGGAGGTGATGGGAAGGGGGTGGCACATGGGGATGAGTTCCCAGGTGCGTTTGGCGGCCAAGATGCCGGCGACCTGCGCGACAGCGAGGACGTCCCCTTTGGCGATCCCCCCTTCTCGGATCCTTTGCAAGGTTTCCGCCTGCATCTGTACGCGGGCTACGGCAACGGCGACCCGCTCGGTTTCCGGCTTCGCGCCCACGTCCACCATGCGCGCACGTCCGTGCTCTCCGATGTGGCTCAGTTCGCGTTCCATGTTCGAACCCGTCCCGCCGTAGGCGGGGACAGAGTTCACCTCCCTTTTCGGTTGTCCGCCGCACGAAGGTTTTTCTCTAGATAGCGCGCGATGTCCTCCGCGAGACAGTCTACGTGCGCGAGAAGGCGGCGGATTTCCCCCGGTGTGGCGGCGTCGATGTGGATTCCCACCGTCACGACTGCGGCGCCGCGCACGCGACTCTCGACGGCCCGGAGGATACGTCGCACCACGTCGTCTTCCCGGTGTCCCTTCCGGACAAAAGGCTTCTCCGAAGACCCGGGTTCTTCCGGAACGAAGATTCCCAAGGCCCCTACGTGAGGTCGGGTTCCGCCGCCCACCACGATCACCACGTCCTCTCCCGCATGGACGAGAAGCGCCTCCACGCGGTACGGTTCGTCGCCGCAGGAAAAGCGAAGCGGCATTCCCACGCCCTCGGCGCTCAAGTACTCCCCTCCCCCGGCATGGACCCGGTCCCGCAGATTTCCTCCCAGAGGGTGCGCAAATCTCCGGGTACCGGCGACACGACCGCGTGTTCCCCCCGTCCGCGGAGGTCGGGAAAGCGGAGGATCTCTGCGTGCAGGGCGATGCGAAAAGATTCCGAGGTCCTTGTCCCCGACCCCTCGCCCCTGAGGTCCTCGAGGACGAGGCGGTTTTCTCCGCCCTTATCGCCTCCCCCGTACAGGCTGTCCCCGAGTACGGGATGCCCTAAAGAGGAAAAGTGGACGCGAATTTGGTGCGTTCGACCGCTTCCCAAGATCGCCCGCACCCACGTGGCCCGACCGCAACGCCACACGACCCGGAAAGACATCTTCGTCGGACGACCTTGGGGGTGCACCTCGCGCACGAGGAGGGAATCTTCCCGGCGGCAGATTCCCTCTTCAATCGTCCCCGCATCGGCAGGTAGGTCCCCGGCCAACAGGGCGGCATAGACCCGACGCACCCGACCTGCGACAAGGGCGCGCGAAAGGGCGTACTTTGCCCATGGGTGCAGCGCGACGAGGACGAGCCCGGAGGTGGGGCGGTCGAGCCGATGCACGAGGTGTGGGTACCACGCGGGGCCGCGGGTCGACAACAAATACGCGTAGACGCGGGAGAGGAGGCTGTCCCCACGTTCCCACGGAAGGGGGTGAACGAGGAGCCCCGGAAGCTTATCGACCACGAGAACGTCCGCGTCTTCGTAGGCTACGGTCACGGGACGCGAAACCGGCTCTACGCGCCTTTCGGGCGGCAGCGGAAAGACGACCTCCACGCGTTGCCCAGAAGCCAAGACGAGCGGCCGACCTCCCGGCGTCCAAGGACGGCCGTCCACGCGGACGCCCCCCATCTCCGCAAGCTGACGTACGAGCCGCCTGGAAAACCCCCTCCCGCGAAGGAAAGCGCGGACGTCTTTCCCCGTCTCCCACGCGGTCACCCGAAACGAAACTCCAGGGACGAGCGCCCGCATATCGCGGTTCACATGCGTTCCTTCTTTTGTACCCAGTTTTGCGGGGGTTCCAGGAGGTGGACCTGGGCCGTGAGCTTCATCTTGCCGCGGTAAAAGGTGAGCGTCACGGTGTCGCCGATGCGCTTCGTGTACAGGACTTGGCGAAACCGCAACTTGTCCGTAACGGGCGTGTCGTCCACGGCGACGATCACGTCGAAGGGCTTGATTCCGGCATCCTCCGCCGGCTTTTGCGGAGGTTCTTTGACGTACACCCCTTGGTATACGGACGCCGGGAGACGGAGGTTGCGAAAGTTGTCCTCGGAGAGGTTCATGAGGTTGTCGACGACGAGGCCAATGTACGGACGCCGCACGTACCCGAACGCGATGATGTCCTCGACGACAGGCCGGGCGACATTGCTCGGGATGGCGAAGGCGATGCCCTCCACTCCCTGTTCGATCACCTTGGAGGCGTTAATCCCCACGAGCTGCCCGCTCAGGTTGATGAGCGCACCACCGGAGTACCCTCGGTTCATCGGGGCGTCCACCTGGATCACCTTGAGTTCCCAATCCGGTCCCCGATCTTCAGGGCCCAGGTACACCGGAAGCAGCTGAGCGGGATTGGAGACGATCCCGTGCGTCACCGTATCCAGGTACCGCCCGAGAGCGGAGCCGCGGGCCATGACCCACTCGCCCTTGCGCAGCGCGTCGGAATCGCCCCAAACGGCGACGTTTTGCGCGTAGCGAATCGGGACGCGGAGCACCGCGAGGTCGGTGAGCGGATCGTAGCCGACGACCTCGGCGGCCACCTTCTGCCCCTCGTTTCCGCCTACGCGAACTTCGAGCGAGGTCGCTCCTTCCACGACATGGGCGTTCGTAGCGATGAAGGCCATCCCGCCTTCCCGGGCGACGAACACCCCGGAAGCGTAGTACTCCTCCTCTCGGCCTGCCTCCCCCCTTCGCTTTCCGACGATGCTCACCACGGTGCCGTCGGTGACAGCCGCCGCATGGTCAAACGATGGGAAGACCCCGGGCGTTCCGCTCGGATCTCCGGGGGAAAAAGAGTGGGTATGGTTCGCTTTGAGCCACGCTACGCCGTACCCTGCAGCCGCGGAAAAAGATACGAGAAGAAAGATAATAATGCCCGTACGCGCGACTTCCGACGCCGATTTACGGCCCCCGTTCACCGGCTTCCAAGACACCGCAACCCACCTCTTTCCCCGTCGGCCCCCGGACTCCCTCGTAGTACAACGCAAAGCCCACGTGTCGAAACCGGTGCGCGCCTTGCCGGCGCCCCCAAAGCCCCTCCCCTTGGCGGCAGGTTCGAAGCAGCGCGCCCTTCGGCTTCATCCGCACCCGAGCGTCACAAACGGATCCCACGTCACGCCGCTTTCCCGCACCTCGACCTCCCACCCGCGCTCAGCAAACGCCCGCCTGAGGCGTGCGGCCACCTCGGGAACGAACACCGCCTCCACGTCGTGCCCAACGTCGAGGAGGGCGATGCCCGTATCCAAAGCTTCGCGCGCGCGGTGGTACCCCACGTCTCCCGTGACGAGGACGTCTGCCCCCGCCTCGCGTGCCGCAACCGCCCAAGAGCTCCCCGACCCGCCTACGACAGCGACACGGCGCACCTCCCGTTCGAGGGGGCCCACGACGCGGACAGTAGGCCGTGCGAGACGTCGCTTCACTTCGCGGGCGAATTCGCCAAGGGGGGTAGGACTTTCGAGATCCCCGATGCGGCCGAGTCCGACTTCGCGCCGCGGCTCCCGAAGCGGGTACACGTCGTAGGCGACCTCTTCGTACGGGTGAACCCGCCGCATGGCCGCAAGGACGCGGGACAGACGTTCTTCCGGGACGAGCATTTCCAGGCGGCGCTCCTCGACCTCTTCGAGACGCCCCACCTCTCCCACGAAGGGATCGGCCCCGGGAAGGGGGCGAAAGGTTCCAGTCCCCCGCCCTAGAAAGGCCGCGTGGTCGTAATTTCCGATGTGCCCCGCCCCGGCCTCCGCCATCGCCCGCAGCACCTCGCGGGCATGGCCTTCGGGGACGAAGACGACGACCTTGACGTAGCCCACTTCGCTGCCCGGTCCGAAGGGGCGCACGTTCGCAAGCCCGATCCGCCGGGCGAGCACGTCGTTCATCCCGCCCGGAGCGGCATCGTAGTTCGTGTGCATCGCGTACACGGAACGGTCCTCGGAGAGAAGGCGCGCGAGGACGGCGACGTTGCCGCGGTCCGTGCGAAGATCGGCCAACGGGCGGAAGATCGGCGGGTGGTGGACGACGAGGAGGTCGGCTTCCGCCGCCTCGGCCTCCGCGAGCACCCGCCGATCGACCTCCAGGGCGACAAGGAGGCGGCGAACGGGCTTATCCGAACGTCCGATCATGAGGCCGACCGAATCGTCACGAAGGGCGAACGCCCGCGGCGCGAGTTCTTCCAGCACGTCCACGATGTCGCGAACGCGTACCAAGGATTCCCCCCTCCTTCCGTCGGCCCCGTCTTCTCCCCACGACCCGGCGAAGAAAGGAGGTGCCCGATCCGGCTCGGGATCCTCCTTTCCCTCACGTATCGGAAGACTTGCAGGAAAAGTTTTCCGCAGTGAGGGCGCGCCGGAAGAGGTCATAGGCGGCGCGGAAGCGCCGATGCCTGCGCATGCCCTCTAGGGTTTGCGCACGCGCCGTAGAGGCGAGGCGAGCGGCCCTACGGGAAAGCCGAACTTCCCACAAGGTGCACCACGCCTTCGGACGGCGAACGTAGAGATGGGGCCCGAGGGCGAACAGGAGGTGAAGGGGCTGAGGAAAAAGCGCATCGTACGGCGCGCGGACCGCCGTGCGATCGCCGAACTCAGCAAGGGAAGCTACGAGGATTTCGTACCCGCGGCCTCCGTCCCAGACGACCTCCTCGTCGACGAGGGGGACGGCGTGGCGGTAAAACCAACGCCGAAGCGGACCGGCTTCGTCCGTCGGCACGACGAGGAGACGGCGGTAGGTCGCAAGCTTCTCTCCCGCTTCTTCGAAGATCGCGCGCACGGTTTCCGCGCCGAGTCCCGCGATGACGACGACGTCGACCTCCCCAGGGGCCAGGGGGGAAAGGCCGCTGCCTCTGCGCACTTCCAGCTCCTCACCGAAACCCTCGCGCCGAAGTACTTCCTCCAAGTCCCGTACCACGTGGGGCAACACGTCTATCCCCACCGCGCGAACGATGCGACCGCTTCGGAGGAGGGCGCGCGGAAGTAAAGCGTGATCTGTTCCGACGTCAGCGAGGCGCGAACCCGGCTCGATCCACCGGACGAGAGCGGATAGACGCGGAGATAGTCGTCCCATGCTTTCATTATAAACCAAATGGCGGCCGAGCCCTATTGGCCGAGCCGCCTGCGCAACCGTTCGCGAAGGTACCCGTTCGAAGAGCGGACCTCGCCCCGCGCACGGATATTCCCGCATCCGAACCCGCCTCATTCAAGGAAGTCCCGAAGCTTTTTGCTCCGGCTCGGATGCCGCAGCTTCCGCAAAGCCTTGGCCTCGATCTGTCGGATCCGCTCCCGCGTCACGCCAAAGACCTTCCCCACCTCCTCGAGCGTCCGCATCTTCCCGTCGTCGAGGCCGAAACGGAGGCGGAGGACGTTTTCTTCCCGTTCGGATAGCTCATCGAGCACCTTTTCGAGCTGTTCCTTGAGGAGCTCGTAGGACGCCGCGTCCACGGGCGAGACGGCCTCTTGGTCTTCGATGAAGTCCCCTAGATGGGAGTCGTCTTCCTCGCCGATGGGGGTTTCCAGAGAAACGGGTTCTTGGGCGATCTTTTGGATTTCCCGCACCCGCTCCGTCGTGATCCCCATTTCCCGGGCGATTTCCTCCGCCGTCGGCTCGCGTCCGAGCTCTTGGAGGAGCTGACGCGACACCCGGACCATTTTGTTGATCGTCTCCACCATGTGCACGGGAATGCGGATCGTCCGCGCCTGATCGGCAATCGCCCGCGTGATTGCCTGGCGAATCCACCACGTGGCGTAGGTGGAGAACTTGTACCCCTTGCGGTAGTCGAACTTCTCCACCGCCTTGAGGAGGCCAAGGTTTCCTTCCTGAATGAGGTCGAGGAAGAGCATCCCCCTTCCGACGTAACGCTTGGCGATGCTCACAACGAGGCGGAGGTTTGCCTCCGCAAGGCGACGCTTCGCCTCTTCGTCTCCCTGCTCGATCCGTTTGGCGAGCTCGACCTCCTCCTCGGGAGTGAGGAGGGGAACGCGCCCGATTTCCTTGAGGTACATCCGCACGGGATCGTTGATCTTAAATCCCGGCGGCAGGGCGGACTCGGGATCTTCGACTTCCCTCTGCAGCATATCGAGGTCGTCGGGATCGAAGTCGGTGAAGAGATCGCGCTCGTCCGCCGTGTGGACGACCTCGATTCCGAGATCGGCGAGCTTTTCGTAAAACTCGTCGAGAGCCTCACTCGAGATGTCGAAGGAGGCGAGCTTTTCCGTGATGGCCTGAATCGTGAGGTATCCCTGCTCCTTTCCGAGCTCGATGAGCTCGGCCTTTGCCCGTTCGAGGTCGCCCTGCAGCTCGGATACCGTTTCCCGAGCGGAGTCTCCGGACGTTCCGAGCCTCTCGGACATCTTCATCTCTCCCTTCGCGGGAACTGCCGTCCTACGGCTACGCCTTTCCCGCTTGCGTGCTTGCGCCTGAGCGCGAGGATCTCCTTGGCCAAACGGGAGGCCTCGACCGCGTTGCCCGAGGCGACTGCCTCCCGGTAAGCCGCCTCCAATGCGGGCAATCGCGTGCGCACGTCGAGCTCTTCCCGTACGCGTTCCACCCAATCCCAAAACACCTCTTCGCTTATCGGCTCCCGCACGTCTTCCCGGCGCATGAGTTCGAGAAGCCGCTCGCGCGCCTTCTCTTCCGAAAGCCGGCCCAAAAGCCGGGCAGCCCGCTCCACGGCGGTCGACACCGCCGCGCGTTCCCCTTCTTTGGCGTCGAGGGCGTGGAGTTCCGCAAGGAGGATTTCGTCCTCCGGAAGGAGGAGGCGCATTCCGAGCGCTTCCAACACCTCGGGAATCCGTGCAGGGGCCTCGAGAAGGGCGCGCATGAGAAGCGTCTCCGCCCGCAAGGGGGCCGCACCCGGCGGAGGTTCAGTCGTTCCTATGCGCGGGCGCGTTTCCCTATGCTTGCCCGCCAGGCGAACTCCAGGCCCAAAGAAGGCCGGGGGGCGCTTCTCGCGGGCAGAGGAAAGCGCGCGTCGCGCTTCGTACAACATGCCGAGAACCTCTTCCACAGGACGGCCGAGGCGCGACGCGAGATCGCGAGCGGTCTCTTCCGCCAAAAAGGAGTCCCCTAGCTCCGCCAAAACCACAAGTGCCGCCCGCAAGTAGGCCACACGGTCTTGCGGGTCACGAAGGTCGTGCCCGCGCTCCAAAAGGCGGAGCCGAAACGCCACGTACCCTTCGGCCCGCCCGATCGCCTCCTCCCGAAAGCGCTCGATCCCGAAACGCCGGACGAATTCGTCCGGGTCGAGCCCGTCCGGAAGGAGGGCGATGCGCACGTCAAACCCCGCCCGGGCGAGGTCCCGGCCCACCGAGGCGGCCGCCTCCCTTCCCGAATCGTCGCCGTCGTACACGAGGACCACTCGGGGGGCGAACCGCCGGAGAAGCCGAAGCATTTCCTCCGTAAACGCCGTGCCCTGCGAGGCGACGACGTTTTCGAGACCCGCCTGCGCCAAGGTGAGGGCATCCATCGGACCCTCGACGAGCACCGCGTATCCCTCTCGGCGGATCTTCCCGCGGGCGTGGAAGAGGTGAAAGAGGAAGTTCCCCTTGCGAAAGAGCTCCGTCTCCGGTGTGTTGAGATACTTGGGCTGTCGCGGCCAATCCCCGAGGAGGCGTCCGCTAAAGGCGACGATCCGACCTTCGAGATCCTGAAGAGGGAGCACGACGCGGCCGGACATGCGGTCCCGCGGCGGAGAACCTCCGCGTCCTTCTCCGTCGGAGTCGTCTCCCTCTTTTCCGCCCGTCACGAGGCCGGCCGCCCGCATCTCGTCGTCCCGGTATCCCCGACGACGGAGAAAATCTACGAGGGAGGGAATCCTTTCCGCAGGACAACCTTCCGCGGGAGAAGCATAGCCGAGACGATACCGCCGCCACGTTTCCGGGGAAAGGCCGCGCCCTTGGAGATATTCCCTTGCAGTCTTTCCACAACGGGTGTTCACTAAAACGCGGTGGTAATACTCCCCCGCGAGGTCGAGAAGGGCGAAGAGGCGGGCACGCCTTTCGGCTTCCGGATCGCTACGTACCCCTTCATCTTCGGGCCAGGGAATTCCTGCCCGCGCCGCGAGCTTGCGCAGGGCCTCTACGTACGTGAGACCCTCCAGCTCCATGAGAAACTTCACCACGTCCCCCCCGCGGTGGCAGCCAAAGCAGTAGAAGAGCTGCTTGTCCGGAGAAACGGAAAAGGACGGCGTCTTTTCCTCATGGAACGGGCAGAGGCCCATGAGGTTCTTTCCCTGGCGCTTGAGCTGCACGTACTCCCCGACCACTTCTTCGATGGGGTTGGCAGCGCGCACCCGTTCGACGAACTCCGGAGACAGGGGCATGGCCACCCCTCCCGCTCTCTCGCCTCGCATTTTTCTTCGACGCAAAGGCGGGAATTCCTTCTTTCTTCCTACCTCAAGGTTAAAGGAGTTTTTTCCCGAAGCACCGCCGAGGAGATCGACTTCGACAGAATGCGCCAAGTGCGGCGCCCCCGGAACTCCGCATTCGGGCGCGGGGAAGGATCCGCACCTAGGCGGCAAAGCCTCCGCGATCGCCAAAACGACCGGACGCCCCGAGGACCAGAAAAGCACATGAAAAAGCGTCCGCCCTTCGCGACGGACGCCTTACGCGCCGTTCGGACGACACCGCGGCTTTTCGGGTGCGATTCCTACATCGTCCAGCGAAGCTGCCGGCCGCCGATCACGTGGAGATGGAGGTGAAACACGGTCTGTTGCCCGTGGGGGCCTTCGTTGATCACGACGCGGTAGCCGGAGTCCTTCACCCCCGTAAGTTCGGTGACCTTCTGCACGGCGCGAAGGAGCTTTGCCCAGAGATCCCGTTCCGCCTCGGGGTCGAAGTCGCTCAGCTTCTCGACGTGTTTCTTGGGAATGACGAGGACGTGTACGGGGGCGACGGGGTTGATGTCGCGAAAGGCGAGCACGTCTTCGTCTTCGTAGATCACCGTAGCCGGGGCTTCCTTGCGGGCGATCTTGCAGAAGATGCAATCTTGGCTCACGGGTTTTCCCTCCTCTTCGGTCCAAAGCCGCCGGTAGACCGAACAAAGGGCGCATTCACCTCAGGGAACGAACGTACCGTCGGTCGAGTCAAGGACTTTGCTCTCCGCACACGTGTGGATAAGTATACCAAGAATTCGCGTACGAGGACAACCTCTACGACCTTCCGTTTCCTTGGGCGCATGCGGCGCCCAAAAGGGCGTCTCGGCCAATACTTCGACCCTGCGCCTAAGGACGCAGGGTCGAGAGTTCCGACTTTGGGAGTCCCTTCGGGTAGTCCCGCAAAGGGTCGGACGGCGGTTAGGCGGTACCGGCCGCATGGCGGCCTTCCTCGCGCCGCTCCCGCGGCTCTTCGGCGAGGAAGGAAAAGGCGTAAAGGGCCGCCAAGCCGACGAGGACGTACACGGCCCGCGCCCACCACGACGTCATTCCGCCCAAGAGGCCGCCTACGAGATCCCACTGAAAGAGCCCGTACAGAAGCCAGTTCAACCCTCCGATGATGAGGAGGATGAGCACCGCCGTGCGCACGCGTGATCACCTCCTTCGCCACGGCGCCCCACCGGGGTGCCTTTCTCTAGCGTGCGCACGTAGGCGGTGGGCATGTATGGCGAAGGGAGGAAACCGGCGCTCGTCCGTTGCCTACGGAGAAAACTCGTGAACCTCCGGAGCATCCCGGGAAGTACGCTCCGGTTTCGGGAAAGACGGCGTTTCTCCCTTGCGCTCCTCTTCGTCCTGCGCGGCACGGGCGAGGAGCGTAGACAAACGGCTCAAATCGATGTTTCCGCCGCTCAAGACGAGCCCGACCGTCTTGCCCCGCACGTCCAGGGCGTCGGCGGCGAGGAGGGCGGCAAGGGTGACCGCACCCGCTCCTTCGAGAAGGAGCTTTTCGCGCTCGAGGGCAAAGGAAATCGCCCGGACGATGTCCGCCTCGCGGACGACGACGAAGTCGTCGACCAGGTCGCGAATCAAACGAAAGGTGATCTCCCCCGGCGCGCGCACGGCGATCCCGTCCGCAATCGTGTGTACGTCCGAAAGCACGATGCGGCGCACGGCGCGAAAGGAAAGGGCCAGAGCAGGCGCTCCCTGCGCTTGCACGCCGACGACGCGCACGTCCGGGCGCAAAAACTTGAGGGCGACGGCGATGCCGGAAATGAGCCCGCCTCCGCCGACGGGAACGAGGACGAGGTCGAGGTCCTTGACGTCCTCCCACATCTCCACGGCAACCGTTCCCTGTCCGGCGATCACCGCCGGGTCGTCGAAGGCGTGGACAAACGTATACCCTTCGCGTTCCGCGAGGCGCAGGGCGTGCTCGTAGGCGTCGTCGTACCCCTTCCCGTGCAGGACGACGCGCGCCCCGTAGGACTCCGTCGCCTGGATCTTGGCAAGGGGGGCGGTCTCGGGCATCACGATGATGCAAGGTACGCCGAAAGTACGGGCACTCCAGGCTACGCCTTGGGCGTGGTTCCCCGCCGAGGCGGCGATCACCCCGCGGGCGCGCTGGGTCTCGGGCAGCGTCGCGAGCTTGTTGTAGGCGCCGCGGATCTTGTACGAGCCCGTGCGCTGGAGGTTCTCCAGCTTCAGGTAGACCGACGCGCCTAAGCGCTCCGAAAGCGTGCGCGACCCCTTGAAGGGCGTCCGATGGACGACGCCTGCGAGCCGCGCGCGGGCAGCAAAGACGTCTTGCGGCGTTACCGCGTAATCCCCATCTCCACCATCACCGTCCTCGAGTCTTTCCCCTTCATTGTACACCGGAACCGTCGCTCACGATACGGGCGGCGTCGGATAGGCGAAATTCCGGTAGACGTCTCGTTCGCGCTCGAAGCGTTCGATGGCGGCGAGATGGCGCTCCGTAAGGGCGATGTCGTCGAGTCCGCTCGTGAGACGGTCCTTTTCCACAGGAGAAATCGCAAACGAAAACGACCGAGGTTCCTCCAGCACCTCGCCTTCGACGCGAACGACGTGGACCTTCTGCGCCACCAAGTCCACGGTGAGGGTGAGGCGGCCGCGGCGCGCGAAGCGAAAGAGCTCGTCCACCTCCTCAGGCGCAAGCCGTACGGGAAGAAGGCCGTTCTTTACGGCATTCGTGTAGAAGATGTCGGCAAAGGAGGGAGCGATCACTGCGCGAAAGCCGTAGTCGCGAATCGCCCACACGGCGTGCTCGCGAGAAGACCCGCTCCCGAAGTTCTCCCGCGCGAGGAGGATCGAAGCCCCGGCGTACGCCGGATCGTTGAGAAAACAGGAAGGGTCGGGCGTACCGTCGGCGCGGTACCGCCAATTGTAAAAGAGGAAGGCGCCGTACCCCGTCCGCTCGATGCGCTTTAAAAACTGCTTGGGTACGATCTGGTCCGTGTCCACGTGGGCGCGATCGACGGGCAGCACGTCCCCCGTATGCCGGAGAAAGGGTTCCATGGTCTCTCCTCCTCTCGCGCACGCAGCGCACGGCCTCCTCTTGCCAGGCGCGGGGCGCCCGGCGGCAAAAAGCGTTTCGCACCTCGAGATCAGGCACCTTCTCGCTCTGCAAGCCCGAGGGCCTCGAGGAGCTCTTCTTCGGTGGGGATCCGCCCGAGAATCGCGGCGAGAGCGGCAACCGGAGGGCTTGCAAGGTGTGTACGGGCGTCACGGCCTTGGCGCCCTTCGAAGTTTCGGTTGGACGTGGAGACGGCGCGCTTTTTGGGCGGAACGATGTCGGGGTTCATCCCCAGGCACATGCTGCAACCCGGATAACGCCACTCGAATCCGGCCTCGCGGAAGATGCGGTCAAGCCCTTCCGCCTCCGCGCGAAGCTTGACGCCCATGGATCCCGGGACGACGAGCGCCTGCACGCCCGGGTGCACCTTGCGGCCGCGTACGACCTGCGCGGCCAGGCGCAGGTCCTCGAGACGGCCGTTCGTGCACGAGCCGATGAACACGACGTCGACCCCCACCTCGGAAAGGGGCGCCCCCGGTTCGAGGGCCATGTACTCGAGGGCGCGGAGCTCCTGTGGGCGACGGACGGGGTCCTGCGAGGGCTCGGGGACCGCCGCACCCAAAGGTACCCCCAGCCCGGGGTGCGTTCCCCACGTCACGAACGGACGAACGTCAGAAACGTCGAACTCGAGGACGCGATCGTACGTCGCACCGGGATCGGAGGCGAAGGAGAGCCAGATCCGGGCGAGTTCCTCGAACGCCGCTCCCGAGGGGACGTACGGCCGCCCCCGCAGGTACTCTACGGTCGTCGCGTCGGGGGAGACGAGGCCGGCCCGCGCACCCGCCTCGATGCTCATATTGCAAAGGGTCATCCGTTCCTCCATGCCCATCGCCCGGACGACCTCACCCGTGTACTCGATGGCGTATCCCTGCCCGACGTCGGGACCGAAGCGGGCAATGAAAGCGAGGATGATGTCCTTCGCCGTCACCCCGGGACGGCGCTTCCCTACGAGGCGAACTTCCATCGTCTTGGGACGCTTCTGCCAGAGCGTCTGGGTGGCGAGCACGTGTTCCACTTCGCTCGTCCCGATGCCGAAGGCGAGGGCGCCGAAAGCTCCGTGGGTGGACGTGTGGCTGTCGCCGCACACGACGGTCATCCCCGGCCAAGTGAGGCCGAGCTCGGGGCCGATCACGTGGACGATCCCCCGACGCGGATCGTCGAGGTCGAA